>Ga0268359_12890_pt1 | contig 98050 bp, 107 predicted proteins | sample BioMet11_FD_194416 | JGI IMG/M metagenome (GOLD analysis project Ga0268359, IMG submission 194416) | Sewage microbial communities from Oakland, California, United States - Biofuel 11 (PacBio Assembly) | ecosystem: Engineered > Wastewater > Sewage > Unclassified | place: USA: California...
ATACATTAATGGATCAATTTAATGTAGATAAATCTTTATTTTCTGTTTCAGTTGTTGCGGAAGAACCTACTGATGATGAAGATGACTAATAAACAAAAACGATGCTATTAATATAAGCAGTAATTTAGGGGAAAAGACTACCGAAAAAGATATATGCTAAACATAAAACTGTACCACTTTTAACACCGAGCTAGTTATTCACAGCTAGCCCGGTAATTTTTGGGATTTTTAAATGACAGTCTTAAATTTTAGTGGATATTTTTCTATAAATCTTGTATTATGGAGTAGAAATGGGGAATAAAAAATGGCAGAGTTACTTTATGAAAAAATTTATAATGATCTTTTAAATAAAATACAGTCTCGTATTTATGACGAAGGAACAATGCTGCCTACAGAGTTGGAAATGGAGTCAATTTATAATGCTAGTAAAGCTCCAATACGTCAAGCACTGGCGAAATTGCATGACGATGGTTTTATTGTCCGAAGAGCTGGAAAGGGAACGTTTGTATCGGGGAGAAGCTGCTGGCCTTATGCTCGTATGAGCGGAGTTATTGAAGAATTAAACGCTAAGGGTAAGTTTTTAAGGTGTATTACGCATTCAATTAAGATTGAAAAACTGCCTAAAAATATAGCTGATGTTATAGGGATGAAAGTAGGAACTAAAGTAGTTAACGTTGTTCGTATTCGTTATTATAAAGACCAGCCAGTAAACTATATGCATCACTATGTTATTGGAATGAGTAAACAAGACATTGAACATGAGGGGAATTTTTCATCGATGTTGGCTGTTTATGATAAACGTGGTATTTTAATAAGTAGGACAGACGATGTTATCGAAGCTGTTGCAGCTTCTAAAGTAGTTGCAAATGGACTGGGTATTGAGCCTGGTTATCCACTTTTACTAAATAACCGTACTACTTTTAAGGCAGATGGAAGTGTTCTGGAATTTGTTAAGGTTTACATGAATACAAAAGACTGGAAATATAGAGCTCATTACTTAAATACAATTTAACAGGTAGCTTCCAAGACGAATCTTGGAAGCTTTTTTTATGAGTTTATTTTGGGCGCTGTTTTCTTGAAATTAAATTATAAAAAATAAAACACTTGATATTATAATATTATAATATTATAATATTATACGAAAGATAAAATAGAAGACAAGGGGTGATTGTATGTCTGTACAAGCAATGATGACTTTGGGATTATTTGTAGTGGTGGTTATTTGTTAATCTGGCAACCTATAAGTCCAATTCTTACTAGTGTTGGCATTCCTTTGGCACTAACGCTTTTAGGCATTATTAAGCCAGCTCAGGCATTTACGCAGTTTTCCAATCCAACAATTATATTTTTTATGAGTCTTTTGGTTGTTGGTGGAGCAATCTTTAAAACAGGATTAGCAGATTTTCTTGGAGAAAAAATTATTTCGTTAACTGGAAAGGGTGAGAGGGGTGTAATTACTGGCACAGCCTTGGTTTCTGGTACAATTTCTGCTTTTATGAATGATACAGGGACTACCGGTTGCCTTATGCCTATTGTCGCATCTGTAGCCAAAAAATCTGATGTTTCACTTTCTAAGTGTTATATGATACTTGCTTTTTTTGCAAGCGTGGGCGGAACAATCACGCTAATTGGTAGTGGTGCACATATTGTTGTGCAAGGTGTATTGGAAAATGCAGGGGTTCCAGGTTTGACTTTTTTGAATTTACGCCATTTGGTTTATCATTTGCCGTTATTTCTATGATTTGGTTATACTTTTTTGGCATAAAAGGTTTACCAGTTCATGAAGTTAATGAAGCTGATATTCCTCCAACGGCAGAACGTAACAAAATTAAAATGATTATTGTTTCAATAGTATTTTTGTTTATTGTTTATTGTATGGCATCTAAACTTTTGGCAATGCATATTGCAGCAGCACTCGGAGCATTTCTTGTTGTTATTACAGGTTGTATTAGTATTGACGATGCTATAAAAAGTTTTAGTATGTCAACTTTATTTCTTGTTGCCGGAATTTTTGTTCTTAGTTCAGCTCTTGCAACTACTGGTGCAGCAAAAGTAATAATTATGTATCTTTCCGGACAGTTAGCTGGATTACATCCAATTATTGTTATTTTTGGCGTATGTCTGGTTACTTTGGTAGCTACGAATTTTATGATGGGTACATCACTTTCTGCTATTCTTGCACCAATGTCAATACTTATCAGTCAAGCTTGTAATCTTCCACCGCATGCATTAGCCATAGCTGTTGCAATTTGCTCATCTGGTGCTTTCTGTACTCCAATTGGTACTGGCCCTAATTTGCTAATTTATGATATTGGTGGGTATTCATTTAAAGACTATGCTGTAAGCGGCTTGGCCTATGAAATATTTATGTTAGTAATTTGTACATTTGGCATATATGCCTATTATGTGATGTAAAAAAGGAGAATGATAATTATGTTTATTTGTAATCCAAGAGTACAAGGCGTAACTACTGAACTTTTAGAACTGTTTAAGGATGTGTGTCCATCTACTATTGGACATATGACAGATATAGGATTTATTAAGCATTTAACACCACTTTTAGAAAATTTTCATTTTGTAGGAAATGCTGTAACAGTCCAACTGCCTCATGCTGATGGAGTTGGCATACACAAAGCGGTTGATGTTGTTGAAGAGGGAGATGTACTTTGTGTAAATACCTGTGGTGAATATGATCGGGCATGTATGGGAGAAATTGTTGCCTATGCTTATAAAGAAAAAAGGGTAGCTGCAGTAATTATTGATGGCCCAATTACAGATGTAAAAGCTGTCCGTAAAATGGGCATGCCTGTTTTTTCTAGGGGGATTAGTCCACTTACTACTAGAAGAATTGGATATGAAGCATTGATAAATGTTCCTGTTGCTATAGATGGCGTTGTTGTTAAACCGGGAGATTTAGTTGTTGGAGACGATGATGGGATACTAGTACTTGATCCAAAGATGGCAAAAGAATTCGGAGATAGAGCAATTGCTAAACAGAACGGAGAACCTGCTCTTAAGAAAAAAATTCACCAAGGAGCAAGCTTGCCTCAATTAAACGGGGCTGTAAAATTCTTTGAAAATAAGTAGGATGGTATAACATATGGAAAAAATAAAAGAATTAGCAGAGCAGGATAAACAATATATTTCTGATTTGCGTAAGCAGATACATAGTCATGCTGAAATATCTCTAAAAGAATTCGAAACTACCAAGCTTATTGCTGACGAATTGTTAAAATGCGGCATTGAAGTTAAAACTTGGGAAGGCGAAACAGGAGTTTTAGGTGTTTTAAAAGGGAAATATCCTGGGAAAGTCTTGGCTCTTCGAGCAGATATCGATGCTTTGCCATTGGTAGAACAATCAGGACTTAGTTTTAAGTCACAAAATCCTGGAGCCGCGCATTGTTGTGGCCATGATATTCATACTAGCGTACTTATTGGTGCAGCTAGAGTACTAAGTGATATGAAAAATCAGCTCCATGGCACAATAAAGTTTGTTTTTCAACCAGCAGAAGAAGGGTTGGGCGGGGCAAAATTGATGATTGAAAGGAAAGTGTTAGAGAACCCCAAACCCGATGCTATTATTGCGTTGCATACATGGCCGGATATTCCTGGTGGCACAGTAGGATACCGTTTTGGTTCTTTTATGGCATCATCAGACACCGTTGATATTAAGTTTATCGGAAGAGCTGGACATGCGGCTCATCCACATAAAAGCATTGATCCGCTTGTTGCTGTTTCTACCTTTGTAAATGCTGTTCAAACAATTGTATCTAGGGAAACAGCACCAACTGATCCATTAGTTATTACATTTGGTAAAATTTATGGCGGGACAAAGAGGAACATTATTGCTGGGGACGTTACACTAGAGGGGACAGTTCGTACGTCTAATAAAGAAACACAAGATAAAATGCCAGAAATAATGACAAGACTTGCTAGCAATATTGCTGCGGCATATCGTTGTACAGCAGAAGTTTCTTATTTTAAAGAAGATCCACCTGTTGTTAATAATGATGAATTAAATGAATTAGTTGTTACTGCTAGCAAAGAAATATTAGGAGAAGAAAATGTAATTGCTTTGAAGACAATGTCTATGGGAAGCGAAGACTTTTCTTATTATATGGAGAAGGTTCCAGGATGCTTGTATCGTTTGGAACTAACAATGATGATCCTAAGAGCCATTTGCCTCTCCATAATCCAGGTATCATATTGATGAAAAGGCTCTTATTACTGGCGTAAAAGCTATGAGCGCCATTGCTTTTAAGTTCCTTAACCGCTAGTGAATAAAGAGCTTTAGGATCTTGAAGTTATTGCTTTACAAGTGAAAATGAAACATTTTTAACACCGGGCTAGTTATCCACAGCTAGCTCGGTAATTTTTTTGCCTAAGTACTGGCCTGGATCTAGAGGCTGTAATATCTCATAAACTACCTAAAAATCTACATGAAAAAAGTTTAAAACGCTGAAACTCCCATGTATACTAAGATGGTGGCAATATAGGATAAATATGTCTCATTTGGCCACTTGCCAAACAAATGTTCGGTTGCTATAATAGGGCCATAACAAGTTTGGAGGTAGTGAAAAATGACAAAAGATATTGTCTGTCCGGAGTGCGGTGAGGACTATTTTAAAGGCCGGAGATTTACCTTTTCGCCTGAGGAAAGGTACTCCATACAGATTGATTGCCCTCATTGCAAGAAACGGGTTAAGGTTGAAGTCGATAACGATTGGGATATTGAACCACAGTAGAAAGAGGCTTATGTGGAATGCACGATAAGATAGTTTGCCCAGTGTGTGGGGCAAGGTTGGCGGATGGAGTAGGGGCAGAGTTTTCTACCAAAGTAGGAATGACGGAAGATAAGAAGTATATGACCATACCGACTCTTTTTATAAAATGCTATAAATGCAAGGCGGAAATTGGCGTGTGGAGCAGGAAAAAATTGAATAATACGGGTCCCAAACAATAATGGACGTCTTTACTTAGCACGGAGCACGATGCGGTATACCGACATACGAGCGCGGCAAGTAGCTTTTAATTAAGCTATTTGCCGCGTTCTTTTTTTTTTGAAAATTTTTGAAGAAAGTTTTTTAAACTGTCCAAAAGGTGGACAGTTTAACTTTTAAGATATAACCAGAGCAAAAGAAAGGAGGTGAGTAAGAGTGAGTCCCAATGAACGTAGACAAGCAGTTCTAAATGCCCTTGTAGATAGGCGTGAAGACAGAATTGAAAACTTAGCTAGGGAATTTGGCGTTAGTATGCATACTCTCCGCAGAGACATAGAAGAACTCACCCTTGCTTACCCCCTGGTAACTGTTCGTGGAAGATACGGTGGCGGAGTCAAAGTTGAGGATTGGTACCATCCAGGCCGTAAGACTTTGTCGCCTGTTCAGGCGCAACTGCTAAAGAGATTAGCTACTTCTTTAGCTGGTCAGGACTTGAAAATAATGAACAGTATTTTTACCGACTTTTCTCAATATTAGGAAGGATGTGTATGTCATGGATGTTAAGAAAATTGCTTTAGAGCTCCGAAAACTGGCAGATAAGATAGATGCTCCTGCCACGAGTGAAAGAAGCTCCAAAGCTGGATTTAGAGACTGTAAGAGGTCTTTTGGCAACAAAGTCGAGATCCGGTAAAACAGCTGAAATTAAGCAACTGTTAACCTCTTTCGGGGCAGAAAAAGTTTCTGCAGTAAAGCCTGAGGACTATGCAGCCATATATAAGGCTGCCAATGAATTATGACGGTCCACGCGGTATTATCCGCTTCCTCCAGTCACCGGTGGCTTAAATGTACGCCATCTGCAAGACTGGAACAGGAATTTGAGGAACAGACATCAGAAGCTGCCGAAGAAGGAACTGCAGCTCATGCCTGGTGCGAGTACAAATTACATAAGGCTTTAGGGCAAAAATGTACCAAGCCTAAGACGAAATTCGATTGTCAAGAAATGGATGCTTACACTAACGATTATGCCTCTTACGTTTTAGAACAGTATGAGCAGGCCAAAGCTACCTGTAAGGCACCTCTTATGCTTATTGAGCAGCATCTAGACTTTAGCTGCTATGTACCACAAGGTTTTGGTACAGGAGACTGCATTATCGTAGCGGATGGCAAGCTCCATGTAATCGATTTCAAATATGGCCAGGGTGTTTTAGTAACAGCTGATCATAATCCTCAAATGATGCTTTATGCACTAGGAGCTCTTACCTTGTTTGACTTTCTCTATGCTATTCCGGAGGTTGAGTTAACAATTTATCAGCCACGACGGGATAACGTAGACACCTGGGTAGTTAAGGTAGAAGACCTTAAGGCCTGGGCAGAAAAAGAGCTAAAACCACATGCGCTTTTAGCTTTTGAAGGCAGGGGAGAATATACTCCAGGTCCGCATTGCCAGTTCTGTAAAGCTAAGGCTTTATGCAGGGCAAGGGCAGAGGCAAACCTCAGTGTTGCCAGGGATGATTTTGCAGTACCTCCCATTTTGACTGATGAAGAGGTAGAAAAGATTCTAGGCACTATTGAGCACCTTACCAAGTGGGCAGAAGAGATTTACAGCTATGCAGCAGACGCAGCCATTAATCATGGTAAGAAATGGCAGGGCTTTAAGCTGGTAGCCGGTAAGACCAACCGCAAGTTTACGGATGAAAAACTGGTGGCTGAAGCTGCCAGAGAAGCAGGCTATCACAAGCTGTATCGTAGAAGTCTTATCACCTTGACGGAGATGGAAAAGATGATGGGCAAGGAAAGATTTAATGAAGTATTAGGGGCCTATGTAGTTAAGCCCCAAGGCAAATTAAGCTTAGTACCGGTAACGGACAAGCGTGAGGAAATTATTATGGCTGATGCCAAGGAGGATTTTAAAAATGACTAATAACAATATGAGAAACACCAAGGTTGTAACCGGCAAGGTAAGACTAGTCTTATGCAAACGTGTGGGAACCCAAAGCTATCAATGGCTCTGAACCTAAATATAGCGTATCCGTAATTATTCCCAAAAAGGATAAGAAAACCATCGAAGCTGTTAACAAAGCTATTGATGCAGCTATGGAAAATGGTGTGGCTAAGTTTGGCGGCAAAGGTACCTAAGCGTTCTGCCATTAAGATGCCACTGCGTGATGGTGATTTAGAAAGAGAAGATGAAGCTTATGCTGATGCCTTCTTTATCAACTGCAAACAGCAAGGTGGCACCACAGATTGTGGATCAAGACTGCAATCCTATCTTTGGACCAGAATGAACTGTATTCCGGTTGCTATGGCAGAGTGTCCATTACCTTCTATGCTTTCAATTCCAATGGTAATAAGGGTATTGCAGCAGGGTTAGGTAATATTCAAAAGTTGGAAGATGGGGAAGCCTTTAGGAGGGCAGAAGCAGCGCGGCAGCAGACTTTGCTACTAAAACTGATGAAGATTTCTTAGGTTAGGAGGAAATAAGGAGGCAGGCTTGTCCTGCTTCCTTTCCAAAGTTATGAAGACACTAAGCATAGATATAGAAACATATTCATCTTTTGATTTGCCTAAATGTGGCGTGTATAAGTACTGCAATGCTAAAGACTTTAGGATTCTGCTTTTTGCCTATGCTGTAGATGAAGGTCCAATAGAAGTTGTGGACTTAGCTCAGGGAGAGAAGCTGCCGGAAGATATTGTTACGGCTATTAAGAATGACAGCGTAATTAAATGGGCTTTTAATGCCCAGTTTGAGCGCATTTGTTTATCAAGGCACTTTATGGAATGGCTTTCACCAAAAAGCTGGAGGTGTTCTATGGTCTGGGCCGGAGAGCTTGGCATGCCGATGTCCCTGGTGGGTGTTAGCACGGTTATGGGCTTAAAGGAACAGAAGATGGCTGAGGGTAAGGACCTCATCAAGTATTTTTGTAAGGAAGGGCACTTGCCAAGTGAAGCGCCGGACAAATGGAAAATTTTTAAAGCGTATAACCGGCGAGATGTGGAGGTAGAGCTTGCCATAAAGGCTAAGATGAAGAACTTCCCAGTAACGGAGTGGGATAACTACTGCTTGGACCAGGAAATAAACGATAGAGGAGTTCTTTTGGATAATGACTTCGTTGCGGCAGCATTAGAAATGGATACAGCATTTCGCAGCCGAGCAATGGAGAGAGCCAAGGAACTAACAGGGTTGGATAACCCTAATAGTGTAATGCAGCTTAGGGATTGGCTTCTTGATGAAGGCATTAATTCAGAAAGCTTGGATAAGGCAGGCATCAAGGAAATCCTAAAGACGGCCACGCCTAAGGTGAAAGAGGTCTTGGAGCTAAGACTAAAATTGGCCAAATCTTCTGTTAAGAAGTACCAAACTATGCAAAGTGTAGTGTGTCATGATGGCAGGGCGCACGGACTCTTACAGTTCTACGGTGCAAATAGGACCGGGCGCTGGGCCGGCAGATTAGTACAGGTACAAAACTTGCCACAGAATCACATGAAAGATTTAGCTGAGGCCAGAGCATTGGTTACCCAGAAGAATATTCCAGCTTTGGAAATGCTCTATGATTCAGTACCAAACGTCCTATCCGAACTTATCCGTACAGCTTTTATTCCACCTAGTGGGCAGAAGTTTTGTGTGGCAGATTTCAGTGCGATTGAGGCCAGGGTTATAGCTTGGCTAGCTGGTGAAACCTGGCGCATGCAAGTATTCCATGAAGGCAAAGATATTTATTGTGCTTCAGCTTCTCAAATGTTTCATGTACCGGTTGAGAAGAATGGCATCAATGGCCATTTAAGACAGAAAGGTAAGATTGCAGAACTGGCTTTAGGCTACGGTGGTTCTGTAGGAGCCTTGATAGCTATGGGAGCTTTGGATATGGGAGTAGCTGAAGAAGAACTACAGCCTTTGGTAGATAGCTGGAGAAACTCCAATCCTAAAATAGTTAAGCTTTGGTGGGATGTAGACAGGGCGGCTTTAACAGCGGTTAAGCAAAAGACTAGCGTGAGCTATAAGAATCTTGCTTTTGCTTATAGCAAAGGATTGCTGCTTATTACGCTTCCTTCCGGAAGACGAATTTCTTATGTGAAACCGCAGATAGCGCCTAATAGGTTTGGCAAAGACGCCATTACCTATGAAGGCACCGGGGTAGCTAAGAAATGGGAAAGGTTGGAAACCTATGGGCCAAAGCTAGTGGAAAATATTGTGCAGGCCACGGCTCGTGATCTTTTAGCTGAAGCCATGCAAAGACTTAATAAAGCAGGATATCAGATAGTAATGCATGTTCATGATGAAGTGGTAATTGAGGCAAGTAAAGAAGCAAGCTTAAAAAATATAACAGCAATAATGGGCGAAGTGCCTAGCTGGGCAGAAGGCCTGGAGCTTAGGGCTGATGGCTATGAATGTGAGTTTTATAAGAAGGAGTAAAAAGATGACCAAAGATATACATAAAGCCTACCGTGATCCAACCATGGATGCCGCGCTAGGCGCAGTGAAAAGGTATGAAAAAGAATTTAAGCATCTGATTTATGTTTGCAGTCCATATAGCGGGGAAGTGACAAGAAACGTAGAAAGGGCAAAGGCATACTGCAGGTTTGTATTGCGGCAGAATCGAATACCCATGGCACCTCACCTTTTATATCCGCAGTTTATGGATGATAAGGACAGGGGAAGAATATATACGATTAACGAGGTCATTTTAAATAAATGCACTGAGTTATGGGTATTTGGGGATCGGAGAAGTCCGGGAATGAAGAAGGAAATAGCTTATGCCAAAAGCAGGCTAAAGAAGATACGGTATGTAACAGTAAAGGAGAGAGTCTAAATGGAATTTAGCTTATATGCGGCGGATTGTAGGAATAATCCTAAAAACTGTTTGTATCCCAATGAATGTAAAGTGGATAGTAAAGAAGCCATGGTGAAGGCTGCAAGCTTTGACCATGTAACTGCAAAGTTTGCTAAGAACTACAGAAATATTAATAACTTTGAGTTAACGAATGTGGCAGTCCTGGATTGTGACAATGACCACTCTGAAGATCCTCTTTCCTGGATTTATCCAGAAAACTACGACCGCCTGTTTCCAGGCGTAAATTTTGTAGTAGTGCCTAGTAGAAACAACATGAAAGAAAAGGACGGTAAGGCAGCAAGGCCTAGGCACCATGTGTACTTTCCACACGGAACGATGACAGATGCCAAGAAGTATGCAGAACTTAAACGTGCTATCTATAAGCAGTGCCCTTTCTTTGATGGCAATGCTTTAGATGCAGCCAGGTTTATCTTTGGCTCTGACGCAACTAATCTTATTTGGCATGAAGGATATATGAATATCGACCAATTCTTAAAACCGAGTATTCCTAAAGGCCAGCGTAACAGTACCTTGTCTCGCTTTGCCGGTCGGGTAGTGAAACGCTATGGGGCAGACGAAAAAGCACATAAGTTATTTCTGGAAGAGGCAGCAAAATGTGAGCCACCGCTTTCTGATGAAGAACTGAGTTCCATATGGGGAAGCGCCAAGAAGTTTGCTCAGAAAGTGCAAAAGGAAGAAGGGTATATTTCTCCTGAAGAGTATGACAAAGATTTTACACCAAGGTCTTTAAGGCCAGCCGACTTCTCAGATATTGGCCAAGCCAAAATGGTAGCTAGGGAATACGGCAATGAATTGTGTTATACCGAGGCCACTGATTATTTACGCTTTAATGGTGAGCGCTGGGTGGAATCTAAGCAGGAAGCCGTAGGTGCTATGGAAGAGTTCTTGGATTTGCAGTTAGCAGATGCTTATGATGACTTAGCCAAAGCCAAAGAAGCTCTTGTTGCGACAGGCATTTCAGAGGCAGAACTGAATGCCGGCGGGAAAAAGCTGGAGGCTACGTTGGGTGAAGGGCAATATAAGCTGCTTCAAGAATACCTTAATGCCAAGCAGTACCTTATCTTTGTCCTAAAACGCAGGGATATGCGTTACATAATAACAGCCCTTTTGGCTGCCAAGCCAATGCTGGGCATCGATATTAACGATTTAGACAGTAATGAGTATTTGCTAAACGTACCGGGAGCAACTTTTGATCTAAGGGACGGAAGTTCCAAAGGACCGGATCCGGCTGACTTCATTACTCAGCAGACAAGCTGTTCTCCGGATGAAGCAGGTAAGGAACTGTGGCTGTCAGCCTTAGACATTTTCTTTTGCAAGGATAAGAAGCTTATCCAGTATGTCAAAGAAACAGCCGGAATTGTAGCGGTGGGCGAAGTACGGGAAGAAGCGCTTATTATCTCCTATGGCGAAGGGCGCAACGGCAAGTCTACCTTTTGGAATACCATAGCACGGGTTATGGGAACCTATGCCGGGAACATGTCTGCGGATGCCCTAACAGTAGGATGCAAAAGGAACGTGAAACCTGAAATGGCAGAGCTTAAAGGTAAAAGACTTATTATTGCTGCCGAGTTAGAGGAAGGGATGAGGCTTAACAGTGCTGTGATAAAGCAACTCTGTTCTACGGATGATATTTACGCAGAAAAGAAGTATAAGGCACCGTTTAAATTTACTCCCAGTCATACTTTGGTGCTTTATACCAATCATTTACCCAAGGTAAGCGCTAATGACGAAGGAACATGGAGACGGCTTATCGTAATACCGTTTAATGCCAAAATTGAGGGGGAAAGTGATATCAAGAACTATGCCGATTACCTGTATAGGAATGCCGGTGGCTATATTCTGAAGTGGATTATGGAGGGAGCTAAAGACGTAATCCAACAAGAATTTAAACCCAAAAAACCTCCTTGTGTAGAAAAGGCCATTGCTGAATATAGAAAGCAAAATGACTGGTTTGGTAACTTTTTGGATGAGTGCTGTGAAGTAGGCGAAAACTTTACGGAAAAATCCGGTGCTTTGTATGACGAGTATAGAGCGTACAGTTATAGAATTGGCGAATATGTACGAAATTCTGCTGACTTTTATGTAGCTTTGGAGACAGCAGGATTTACCAGAAGGAGAACCCACAACGCTAGAGTAGTAGTGGGTTTAAGACTAAAACCGCCTTTTACGGAAGAATAAAAGCGTGTCACCTGTGTCATGTCTATATATAAAGTCCCTATAGGAGGTTTTTATAAAATATAAAAAGGCCTATATAGAGAGTTACGGAAGGACCTGACTCAGGTGACACACATGGAGGGAAAAAGATGCTAGAAAAGGCAATAGAACTGAAGTTGGTGAAAGAAATAGGAAAAAACAAAGGATTATGTTTGAAACTTGTTTGTGCAGGATTCTTTGGTATGCCGGATAGGATGGTGCTTCTTCCTAAAGGTAAGCTTGGCTTTGTAGAGGTAAAGGCACCTGGTAAAAACCAAGAGCCATGCAAATCGTAAGGCACAAGCAACTTAGAGAACTTGGTTTTAAGGTTTATGTTCTTGATGGGGAAGAACAGATAGAAAGGATAATTGATGAAATACGAGGCGCATGATTACCAAAAGTATGTAGAAAAGTTTATTCTGGAACATCCGGTGGCAGCAGTCTTTTTGGATATGGGCCTCGGTAAGACGGTTATTACTCTAACTGCTATTCGCGAGCTGATGCTAGAACGGTTTGAAGTTTCCAAAGTCCTAGTTATTGCACCGCTCCGTGTGGCACGAGATACCTGGCCAAATGAAGCTAGCAAGTGGAATCATCTAGGTGATTTAAGGTTAAGCGTTGTGGTGGGAACAGATTGCCAAAGAAAAGCAGCACTTAAAACAGAAGCTGATGTTTATGTAATAAACCGGGAAAATCTAGAGTGGCTGGTAGAAAACTATCGCTGGGACTTTGATATGGTGGTTATAGATGAGCTCTCCAGCTTTAAGAATGGACGGAGTAAAAGGTTTAGAGCTTTAAAGCAGGTAAGACCGTTAGTCAAAAAGATGGTTGGACTTACGGGGACACCTAGTCCTAATGGCTTGATGGATTTATGGGCTGAGATTGGTATCTTGGATATGGGACAAAGGTTAGGCAGGTTTATTACTGGCTTTAGAGAACGGTACTTTTTACCAGATAAACGTAATCAAATGGTGGTGTTTAGCTACAAGCCTAAGGTTGGTGCAGAAGCGGCCATTTATGACAAGGTTTCAGATATTTGTATAAGCATGAAGTCCACGGACTATTTGAAGATGCCCGAGCTGATCAATAACGTGGTGGAGGTAAGGATGAACGAAAATGAGCAAAAGGTTTATGAAACCTTGAAAAAAGAAATGGTACTAGAGTTATCCGGCGGTGAGATTGATGCTAAAAATGCCGGTGGCCTTTCCAATAAGCTGCTGCAACTGGCCAACGGTTCTGTTTATGACGACAGAGGCAAAGTCATCCACATTCATGACAGAAAAGTAGAAGCCCTGGAAGATTTGGTGGAAGCAGCCAATGGCAAACCAGTGTTAATTGCTTATTGGTTTAAGCACGACCTGGCAACTATTAAGAAAAACTTACAAGTTCGAGAACTTAAAAGCAGTCAGGATATTAAAGACTGGAATGCCGGGAATATTCCGGTAGCGGTTATTCACCCGGCTTCTGCTGGTCATGGATTAAATTTACAGTCTGGTGGCTCGGCTCTCATCTGGTATGGACTTACCTGGAGCTTGGAATTATACCAACAGACTAATGCCAGGCTTTGGAGACAAGGCCAAAAGGAAACAGTGGTTATCCACCACATTGTTACCAAGGGGACTATTGATGAAAGAGTAATCAAAGCTTTGAAAAATAAGAATATCACCCAGGCTTCACTGATAGATGCGGTGAAAGCACAGATAGGAGGACGTTGCGATGGAAGATAAGGTTAATCATCCCAAACATTATACGAACGGTAAGGTGGAATGCATTGCGGCCATTGAGGCTGCGACAGAAGGACTAGTTGGTATAGCTGCGGTTTGCACCGCCAACATACTGAAATATATGTGGCGTTGGAAACTAAAGAACGGACTGGAGGATTTACGTAAGGCACGCTGGTATCTGGATTACCTAATTACTCATGAGGAGGTAGAATGCAATGAACTCAAAAGAATATCTAAGCCAGGCTTATAGGATTGACCAAAGGATAAACAGTAAGCTTGAACAAGTACGTAGTTTAAATGAGTTGGCTACCAAAGCTACCAATACCATTAGTGATATGCCAGGCAGTGCCACCAGAAATGTGCATCAAATGGAAGATGTGGTGGTAAAAATAGTAGACCTACAAAACGAAATCAACGCCGATATCGATACGTTAGTAAACTTAAAGAGAACTTTTGTAGCCGTTATAAAAGCTGTCGAGAACCCTGAACAACAGACCTTATTAGAGCTTCGATATCTTTGTTTTAAAACCTGGGAAGAAATAGCTGTAGAGATGGGGTATAGCAGCAGGGGTATTTTTTCACTACATTCAGCTGCATTAAAAGAATTAGAAAAAAATAAAAGTGTGCAGTAAAATGCATTGTTTTGCAGTATTGACTTGTGATATAGTTATACTCGAAAGAAAAGGAAACATAATCTATTAGCCTTGGAAGGATGACTTCCAGGGCTATTTTTATGCCCAAATGGAGGTAATGTTTTGCCAAGAAGACCAAAGCATCCGTGTTCTTATCCAGGCTGCCCAAGACTAACAGAGGGAAGATACTGTGAAGAACATCAGAAGCTGACAGATAAGAACTACAACAAGTACGAACGCAATACAGTTCATAAGAAACGATACGGCAGAGCCTGGAGGTTCATCCGTGCCGCCTATGCAAAGGCGCATCCGTTGTGTGAGCAGTGCCTTGCAGAAGGAAGGTATGTGGCAACAGAGCAGATACATCACAAGCTGCCATTGTCTCAAGGCGGTACAAATGATGTTTCCAATCTCATGGCCCTGTGCAGGAGCTGCCATTCCCGGATTCATGCGAAGATGGGTGACCGATGGCATAACCGAAAACGTAGTGCTGGTGCGAGGTAGGGGGAGGTCAAATCTCTGGAGCTAGACTGCTGGCCAACGGGCGCTTGGTCAAACGCATAAAAACGCGAAAGTTTTAGGGGTATTAACCCTTGGAAAATAAGGAGTGTGATTTTAATGGGTAAAAGGGGCCCGGCTAAGGGAACTGGAGGCAGGCCAAATAAGCCATTGCTAGACAAAATTACCGAAGGAAATCCTGGTAAAAGACCACTAAAAGTAATTAGTTTTAATAATGTGGCAGATTTAAAAGGTGAAGATATGCCTAAACCCAGTGAAATGCTTTCTGCTGTGCAAAGAGACGGTAAAACTTTGCAGGCTAAGGAAATTTATGAAGCAACCTGGGAATGGTTAAACAAAAGAGGCTGCGCAGTGTACATCCAACCGCAGATGCTGGAACGTTATGCTATGGCAGCAGCTAGATGGATTCATTGTGAAGAGATAATTACTAGTACTGGCTATTTGTCTAAGCATCCTACAACGGGAGCAGCTATTACATCTCCTTACGTAACTATGAGCCAAAACTATATGTCTCAGGCCAATCGTCTATGGAACGAAATATTTGCTGTGGTTAAAGAAAACTCTGCAGCTGAGTATAATGGCAGCTCTCCGCAAGATTCTATGATGGAAAGATTGCTTAGAGCTAGGGAGGGCCGATAATGATTAAAGCGAAACAAGGAGAATTGCAAAAATTCAAACAGGACCTGGGACAGTACAAAAAAGTACTTACAAGGCAGCAATTACTAACCTTAAACGGCCTGGCTAAGTCTGGTAACGTTACCGGAGCATATAAAGGCCTTAAAAAGATACTAGAAAGGAAAAGTGCATAATGCTTATTGAAAAGAAAAAGACAGCTGAACTTATCCCAGCTGAATATAATCCTCGTAAGGATTTAAAGCCGGGTGATCCAGAATATGAAAAGTTAAAACGTTCCTTGGAACAGTTTGGTTACGTAGAACCTGTTATTTGGAATAAGACCACCGGCAGGGTAGTAGGTGGTCACCAAAGATTAAAAGTCCTCATGGACATGGGCATTCAGGAAGTTGAATGTGTAGTTGTGGAACTGAACGAAGAGAAAGAAAAGGCGCTTAATATTGCTTTGAACAAAATTAGTGGTGCTTGGGATAATGAAAAGTTAGTACTTTTGATTACTGATTTGCAGGGTGCCGATTTTGATGTTTCTTTAACGGGTTTTGATGCCGCCGAGATTGATGATTTGTTTAAAGAGTCTTTACAAGATGGTATTAAAGATGATGATTTTGATGTAGAAGCTGAGCTTAAAAAGCCGGCCATAAGTAAACAAGGTGACATGTGGCAGCTAGGAAACCACAGATTGTACTGTGGAGATTCTACTAAAAAGGAAACTTATGACCTGCTTATGGCAGGTAAACTGGCCAACCTGGTAGTTACCGATCCACCTTACAATGTAAATTACGAAGGCAACGCCGGTAAGATTAAAAATGATAATATGGGTAACGATGCTTTCTATCAGTTCCTATTTGATTCCTTTTTCAATATGGAAAAGGTTATGGCAGATGATGCTAGCATCTATGTGTTTCATTCCGACACAGAAGGGCTAAATTTTAGGAAGGCCTTTTCTGATGCCGGTTTTTATTTGTCCGGTACCTGTATCTGGAAGAAGCAGAGCATAGTGTTAGGTAGAAGTCCGTATCAATGGCAGCATGAACCTATCTTATTTGGCTGGAAGAAGAAAGGCAGGCACCAGTGGTACACCGGCCGGAAGGAGTCTACTATCTGGGAGTATGACAAGCCCAAGAAGAATGAATACCATCCAACCATGAAACCGGTACCTTTGATTGCCTATCCAATTATGAATTCTAGTATGAGTAACTGCCTGGTGCTAGATCCGTTTGGTGGTAGTGGTACTACCTTAATTGCCTGTGAACAAAGTAAGCGTATCTGTTACATGGTGGAATTGGACGAGAAATACTGTGATGTTATAGTTAAGCGCTATATTGAGCTGGTCGGTAATGCCGATAATGTAACGGTACAAAGAGATGGTTTAACCTATAAATATAGTGAACTTAAACCGGAGGAAAAGTAGCTGTGAAGTATACTAGATACTTGCTTAAATTGACTTGCTAATTCACACCTTTAGAGCGAATATTAACATACCAAAAATAAAGGAGGAATTAGCATGAACGTACAATTTAAGACTGAAAACAGAAAAGAGTTAGTAAAGGTAATCGAGGAGCTCACTTTAGAAAAGACCAAGTACTTAGGTGTACCAAGCTGTGCTTATCAAATTGGTGGTTTAACACTAAGCAAGGACAGCAAGTTAGCCTGGAACGAAGAGGTAAATGAAACTGCAGTTCAGAACTTGGTAAACAGGTTAGTGGAGAGAGGCTTTGAGCTGGTGCCAGAAAATAACGAACCTGAAGTAGTAGGCTTTACGGTGGCAATGCCACGCAGCCTTTTTACACCGGAAAGTTGGGAGAACTTAAATAACCTGCTTTCTGCTAAAGGCAGCTTGATTCAAAAGGCACTGGCTTTGGAGACTTTGCCGGAAGTAATAGAAGAAGACGACAAGGTAACCTTCCCGTGGTTTAAGGTAGCACCTAATGAGTTAGAAGTAGTAGAAGCCTACAGTAGATTTGTAGCAGCTTTGGTAAAGATGGCCAAAGAGCAAAAGAGAGTTACTGCCAAAGCACATCCGGTAGACAATGAGAAGTTCGCCTTCAGATGCTTCCTTCTGAGACTTGGCTTCATCGGCAGTGAGTATAAAACAGTCAGAAAGGTATTGCTGAAAAACTTAACAGGTTCTTCAGCTTTTAAAGGAGGACATAAGAGTGAGATTTCCAACGAAGGAAACAATTGAATGCTTAAAAGAAGAATTTCCAAAGGGAACCAGAGTAAGGCTAGTTAAAATGGATGATGTTCAGGCGCCACCTATTGGTACCTTGGGTACAGTTACAGGTGTAGATGATACTGGTTCAATTCTAGTAGATTGGGACAATGGTTCCGGTTTAAATGTTATTTATGGTGAAGATATCTGCAGAAAGGTAGATAAGGCATAATGGATGCTAAAGTAAGAGAACAAATCTTAAAGATTAGGGATTCCGGTCTTACAAATATGTTTGACACTAACATGGTGCAATACCTTGCTCATAAGAATGGTTGCTATGAATTAGTGATGTTCATAGAAGATCACAAGCGTGAATATGTCCGCTTTATCATGACTGGAGAAGAATAAAAAGATACTGTATACTTGCCGAATATCGCTTGCTATTATGCACACTTAGAGCGAATATGTGTATAACAAAAAACAAGGAGGCAGGCATTATGCAAAAGATTAACGCATTTGAAAAGGCAGACAGAACGAAGAGCTTTAAAGAACAAGGTTTAAACGGTAACATTTATTGGGCTTACCAATACAGCCAAGAAGCAGGCAGCGAGCTGCTGAACTTTAACGAGGTTATCTGGGATGAGGATGTTGAAGAGATTGTAAAGTTTTGCAGGGAACAGGGCATAAAAGAGTTTACGATTTCTAGCAACTTTTCCGGTTTAATTAACACCCTAGATGCTTTTGACAAGCTTGATTGCAAGATGAGCGGACTTACTCAGGTGCCGCTGAGATTCACTGAAGGCTATGGTTCTGACAAGCATAAAGTAGTTCCAGCCATTAAGATGAGTTTATAGGAGGCGCGCATTATGTGGAAAACCGGAGCAATGTTAATCAAAGGCAAGGTTTACAAGTATCAAGTTAAGGTTTATGAGGTAGGCAGCGAGTACGGCATCGAAGGAGGTAAGATTTCCAAGGCTTATGTTTCGAGGAATGGAGTTACGGTTCTAAACTATGATAGGGGCTGGGACATTGAACCTGTCGATGAAGGTGCTGCATTAGCCTTAGGAATTCTAATGAAAGAGTACAACTAAACAAAAAAATGAACAGCAGCCGCAAGGCTCTGTTCGTCGTACAGTCGCTGAAAGGCGGCTATTTTTATTGCCAAGAATGGGAGGTAACGGTGCTGCGTAAGTTAAAAAAATATAAGGCTACAAGGTTTAAGGCCAAGGACTCTAAATACAGCAAGGCAGCAGCAGATTATGCCGTTAACTTCATAGAATGTTTGTGTCACACCAAAGGCACCTGGGCAGGTAAGCCTTTTGAACTTATAGATTGGCAGGAACAGATTATTCGTGATATCTTTGGTACCCTAAAGCCCCAGTAGTTGCCTGAAGGCAAATGCTGTATACTGGGAACCGCGGTCAGAGTGAAACATAAGCCCGAATGGTTCTTTCCTGGCAGAATAGGCTTTCTTAAAAGTTTTTAAAACAAGATCTACTGTTGGGTTTGGGGTTATATGCCAAGCTACTACTTTTCTTGAGAATAGGTCGATTATTACACAGAGGTAATACCATCTGTTAGCGGCCTTGAGATAAGTAAAATCGCTTACCCAGACGAGATTAGGGGCTTTTTGCGTAAATAACTGTTTTAAACGGTTATGGAAGTCACCGGTGTCAGTAGCATAAATATACTTTGGCTTAGAGGTAGACATAGCAGGCAGCTGCATGTTTTTCATCAGGCGGTACACTCTGCCGACACTGATGTGAATGCCATAATCACGTTGCAATACGTAAGCAATCTTATAGGCGCCAAGTCTTTTGTTGTAGTCAGCGTAAATGTGCAATATATAGGACTTGATGACCTGATTTTCCTTATTACGAGGGGCAGGGCTGGAAAAGAAGTGCTTATAGTAGGTACTTCTGTTTACCTGTAGGACACGACACAAGATCCTGATGTTGTGTTGCAGTCTGAGCTTGTAAACAGCAGCTAATCTTTCTGAGAGTGTGGCGTGAAGATGGCAATCGCTTTTTTTAGGATGACGTTTTCTTCTTCCAGCAGGGCATTGCGTTTCTGCAGGACCTTGATTTGCTTAGCGGTAAGGATTTCACCATCTTCCGTTTTTACGGTAGAGTATTGTTTTATCCATTTAGCAAGGGTGGATTGAGAAATACCGTATTCCTTGCATAAAGCAGACTGACTTTTACCGTTGTTGTGTAAAGCTACAAGAGATTTCTTGAATTCTTCGTCATACCTAGCTGCTTTGTCAGCCATAATATTACCTCCGTTTCGGTGTGTAATTTATTGTAACGAGTAATATGTATTTGTGTCCACTTTATTAATATAGATCCAAAAAAAATTACAATACTTTAAAAGAAGAATTAATTTACCAGTATCGTTTCGATACTACAGAAGAATTGGATTATGCCGTTGAAGAATTTGCATACAAATGGTATAATTAAACACATTTACATTCTTACAACGATTATTTAACACCATTTGAAAAGAGATATGGTTTGAGCTAATTAGATAGTAGTATTACAAAAATGCTTGACCACTACAGTAGAGGAGAGTGTTGGTATGTTGTACCACATATGTACTAGGACCAAAGCAGCAATTATTTTAGGATTACTTATTTGTACTACACCTTTAGTAGGACAAGCAGACCCGACGGAAAACAGAGTGGGTATTCCCAGTGCCGGATCATTATTAAATGAATTGGAGCCGGAGAGACATATTACGCCACGCCCCAAACAACCCAAAATTGATATGAACGTGCCGCAACAGGAAGAAGCTCAGGTTGCGGCTACTGTCTATGTCCGTAAGGTTATTTTCGACAGTCCGGATTTGGATGTTAATGATAAATTCCAATACCTGACTGTTGGTAAAATCAAAAAGGAAATGTCCTTTAAGGAAATGCAGCAATTGGCTGTAGACACAACCAATGTCTTGAGAAAGGACGGCTATATGACTGCCTTGGCCTATGTGCCTGTGCAGGATGTGCAGCATGGTATTTTGCACATTAAAATCATGATTGGCCGCTATGGCGATATTAGCATTAAAAACACTTCTCAATTAACGGATAAAGCAGTATTGGGGTTTTTGTATCCAATGAAACCGGGCAGGCTTATTGATGCTAAACAATTAAACAAAAGTCTCCTAGTTTTAAACGATATTCCCGGTGTCATTGCTAAAGCAGACTTAGCTCCCGGTACCAAGCGTGGTACTGCTAAGCTGAATATTAATGTAGAGACCTTGGAAAAACAAGGAGCCTATGTTTTCGTAGATAACTACGGCAGTAAGTCCACAGGCGAATGGCGCTATGGTTTGGATTATCACTATAACAACGTAAGCCATGTAGGCGATCAGATAGATGTAAGCATTTTGGATAGCTTTAAGGGGATCGTCAATTACCAGGGACGCTATGGTATTCCGGTAGGCAGAGATGGTGCCAACTTAAGATTTGTAGCTTCTCATATGAACTATGACCTGGGCGATCGCTGGAGCTATATGGACAGTAATGGTATTGCTAACACTTATGAAATTGGTGTTACGGTGCCGATGAAGAGAACCCTGCACGAATCTTCTTTCTACGATATCGCAGTAAGAAACAGAGCACTTTCTGATAGCTGGTTTGGCCATGTTTTGGAAAGTAAGAAGACTAGTAATGTTATAGCTGCAGAAATTCATGGCTATGGTCGTGACAGAAACGATTCCATCAGCTATAGCATAGCTCACACGTTGGGTCACTTGCGTCTGGATACACCTTATGCCAGAAATACAGACCTGTTGGAAAAAGCCGGAGATTTCCAAAAGAGCAATGCCAGCTTCTACTATATTCATCAGTTTGATAATCGTTGGCAGCTGCATTTTTCCGGTAGTGCTCAGCTAGGCTGGAGCAACCTGGATTCTTCCGAGAACTTCTACATTGGCGGCGCCAATGGTGTCCGTGCCTTCCCACAAGGCGAAGTAGGCGGCAACTCCGGTATCCTGGGTACTCTGGAAGCAAGATACATGACCAAGATTCCCGGACTGCAGTTAACAGCCTTTATTGATGCAGGACGTATTAAATATGATAGATATTATTTGGATACAGATACCTCTGATAAGCTAAGAAATTTAGCAGGCGTAGGCTTAGGATTTATTTACAGCAAGTCTCGTGATTGGTACGCTAAGTTTGATTGGGCAACACCTTGGGGTCCAAATTATTCTATAGCTAAAGACAAAAAATACACAATACATTATGGTTACGTGTAGTTAAGCAGTTCTAGGGGGCGACAATAAATGAAAACTAAAACTAACAAACAATTACGCATAGGTATCACCCTTGGTCTGATGTTGGGAGTAAGTGTATATGGTACTGCTTGGGCAGCACCGGCAACAAATGCTGTGCCGACTGGGAATACTAACATTACTGGTGCAAATACTGTTACGACCGCTGGTAGTACTTTTGCGCCGGTAATGACGGTTGCTCAGGATAAGACTGTGCTAACAGCCCAAATTGATTGGAATACATTTAGTATTGGCCAAAACGCTACAGTTAATTTTAATCAGGCTAGTACTGCCTCCACAATGATTAACAACGTGGTAGGCAATAATATGTCAGAAATTGCCGGCAAAATGAATGCCAGTGGTAACGTTGTACTCATTAACCCTAATGGTACCACCTTCTATAATGGTGCTACCATTAACGTCGGCGGCTTGGCTGTGTATGCGGCTAAGTCTACGGATTTAACCTCTGATGCTAATAAATTAAATGAAGCCAATATTGTCATTGAAAGTGGCGTTACTATTAACTCCGGTATTGGTGCGGCTATTGCTCAGGCAACAGCTATGGGTATTAAACCGGAAGAACTGGCTATTGGTATTGCTGCCAATTCCAATAAAATACGCCTGGTGGCTAATGGCAATGTAACCATTAATGACGGAGCGGTTTTAAAAGCCCTGGATTCTACTACTATGAGCGGCTATACCACCGTAGGTGAAGAAGCCTTCCAATTAGGCGGCAACGCCAATATTTCTACAGGTGAGGTTGTCATACGCCCTGATGCCAACGCTAATGACTATGGCACCTTGACTATTAATGGTACACCTAAAGTTGAAACAACCAAGGCTAGTGTTTTTTACAACCCAGCTTTAGTGGGAACAGCAACTACGTCAGATGGTGTAACCTACAACAAGAAAAATTTTGCTGTTGAAAGTAATTTCAATACCATGATGGACACTACGGCACAAACCGGTGTTACTGATGTTAAAGCCCAGAGTGGAGACTCTCTGAAACTAGTAGAAGCAGGCGGAGCTATTACCAAGGAAGAGACTAGAGGTATTACCACTAAAACTGCTTCCGGTACAGGTGCAGCTTCTGCTAGGATGCTGGTCAACAATGTGGCTCAGCTGCAGGATATTGATACCTACGTTAACAGCACTACGGAAAATAATACTAATGGCAATTTGTCCGGCAAGTACGCTTTAGGCAAAAACATAGATGCCAAGAGCGATAGTTCCTCCGTGGTAGCCAATGGCATTGTCTATACCATGAGCGGTGGCACAGTAAAGGCTGTTTCTACTCAGGATAGCGGACAAATTACTTCTGCCACGACTAAAACTGTTTTAAATAATACTGTTACTTTAACTTATGCTGATAGTAAGGTCACAGCTTCCGGCACTGCCGGCTACAATTACAATGGAACGACTTTGAAGGACAGCACAGGAAATACCTATGTACTGAACGGTGATGGCACTGCTACGAAAACGGTTAGTGGTGGTTCATCAAGTACTATTACCGATGCGGATATTATTGCTACTCTGACGGCATTGCCTGTTGCTTACACAGAATTAACTAGCACAACTAACCAAACAAAATTTACCACATATTTAGGCAAGACCTTCAATAATATGGATTCCTCTACTTGGGCTTCCGGCACAGGTTTTGATCCTATTGGCAATACTACTGACAATCCTTTCACAGGCGCATTGCAAGGTTTTGGCGGCGATAGCGTACATACTATAAGCAATTTGACCATTAACAGACCTACTGTAGATAACATAGGCCTTATTGGCGTGGCTAGTGGTGCTACCATGGAACAGCTAGAATTAAGTACTGCTGCAATCACTGGTAAAAATTATGTGGGTGGCATCGCAGGACAACTGCTCAATGGTTCCACTATTACCTGGTCCAGTAATTCCGGTGAAGGCCTTGCCGGAACTACAGCTGCTACTTCAGGCTTTGTCAAAGTGGCAAAGCAAGCTGACCCTGATACAGGTGAGCGTACAAATATTGGTGGCTTGGCTGGCTATGTGAATGGTTCTACTATTTCCTATTCCGGTAATAGTGCTACGGTTATCGGCCAGACAGATTCCATTACCGACCTGAATGTGACGAAGGTAGGCGGCGTGGCAGGTAGTGCTGTCAATGGTGCTAACCTACTTAACGTAGAAAATAGCGGTAATGTCTTTGGCGAAAAAGAAACCGGTGGTATAGTAGGCTACGCCGAGGACAGTACAGTTGGCTCCAAGGCTAGCAGTGATGATACCACCGCTGCTACCTTTAACCGTGGTCAGGTAACCGGTACGGAAGATACAGCAGGTATTGTAGGCCACGCCAAAGGAATCACCCTGTATGGTGTTTATAATACCAATGAAGATACTGCGCTATCTAGTAACAGCCAGCTGAACATAAGCCCTGACGGAGTTATTGAGTCCCGTGTTGGCGGCTCTACTGTCGGTGTTGGTTCCAAGGTTGGAGATGAAGCAGCAAAGAGTGCTTATGGCAAGATTACCGGTACCACTAATACGGCAGGTATCGTAGGACTTATGGAAAAAGGTACTAATGATAGCTCCATTGATACAGCATATAACGCCGGTAATATTACCGGTACTACTAATACCGGCGGTATCGTGGGAAAGATGACTAGTGGTACTATCACCAATGCTTATAATGGTGATAACAACACTGTGCTGAGAACGAGTATTGGTACGGTACCAGCAGCAGTGTCCAGCTTTAGTAAGACGCTGACCATTAATGGTAATAAGGAAACCTATACCTATAGTGCGTCAGACGCTGCTTATTACAGTTTCTATACTACGGATGGCATAACTAAGACCATGTATTACTTCATCCCTGTAAGAGGCAAAACACCCAAGGGAGCAGGCGGCATCTTTATTGATGCGGCCGGCAAGGTGGTGGACGTAAGCGATACGATAAAGATTAGCGATGCAAGTCCTATTGAAACAAAAATTGCAGAAGCTGATCGCTTTTATCTAAACAGAGTAGGCTACAAGGATGCCAATATTACCGGTACTACAGCTACCGGTGGTATTGTAGGTCTGCAAACCGATGGCAGCCTGGCTACTGTCTATGATTTAGGTACCATTAACAACGGTACTAAAGGAGATACTACCGGTGCCTTAGTAGGCAGCCAGACCGGCGGTACTATTACTAATAGCTTCTATGCCAACGACACTGATATTAGTACCGGCAAGCTGTTCTCCGGCCAAGATAAGGCTGTAGGTGGCAAGACAGATAGCGGTGCTGTGAAGGGCAATACTCTTGCCTATTGGCGGGAAAGAGAAAACATTAAGAGTGAATTTGGTACAGCCTTCATTGGAACAATGGCTCAGCTGGATGATACCACAGGCTATGTTGTTTTAAATGGCGGTGCTTATTATTATGATGCCGGTGGTAATATTTACGGTACTGATAAGACTACTACTGCTTATAAAGCAGTTGGTAGTGGACATTTTACAGGACCTGACGGTTATGATTATGTTCTTACCACGACTAAAACAGATAATGTTTTAGCTACCGTTATACTTACTCCTTCTGTTGCAGGTAAAGGGACAACAATAACTTTGACTACCACTCCTGTAGCCAGCAACCAAAGTGATACCTGGCTGGTTTATGAAGACCAGACAACACCACTGTTAAAGTATTTCATGAATGATAATATTATTGATCGTGTCTTTGCTTATGATGGTTCTACTCACAATCTGAAGACTGATGATGTGGATAATGTGTATGGCCGCGCTGACTTTAATGATGGCAAGGCAGGAAAGAATGTTAAGGTCAATGGCTATGCAGACAGTACCCAATATGCAGGCTCCAGTGACTATTTCTATGACACATCTTCTATCTGGTCACCGCAACATGGTTATAGGCTGAATCCTTTGGCTTCTATTATTATTACTCCTATAGCTTTGGACGCTAATGTAGTTGGCGAGCGTGTGTATGGCGATGCCAATACTACTACCGGCTACTATGTCTGTGTGCCTTATACAGAAACAGTAGGCGGACCGACCATGTATGCCTTCTATACAGTAACAGGTACAGGTGATACTACTGCCTATACACTACTTAAAGGCGATGCTTTGACTAATTTCTTTACCTATGATGGTACGACTTATACTCAAGATGAAACTGGCATTAAGCAAAGAGCCTATGCTGATGGTCACTATGTATTAACCTTAAATGGCATCTTAGCTTCTGAAGCCAATACGATTTCTGATGCAGTAAAGAATGCTCTAACAGCAGTGAAGGGCGCTACCGGTGACTCAGGAGCTAATTTGAATAAGATATTCTCCTCAGATACTACTCTGTATCCTTATGGTGACCAAAGCCTGAATGCCGGCAGCTATGCTATGACCAAGGATTATGTAAGCGGTTTGGAAGCTCAATATAGCGACTATACCATTACCTACAGTGGTGCTTTGACTGTAGATAAGGCTAAGCTGTACTACACCTATGATGGTACCAAGGTCTATGGTGATGCAAATACAACAGGTACTCATACCTATAAATTAAGTGGTGTAGATGATAATAGTACGACTCAAAGTACCAATGGCTATTTAAAGAGCTTTGATAGCGACAAGCTGACGCACACAAACACTACCTTAGGTGATGGTATTGTGGGAGTTACCGGTACTAACGTTTACTCCATGACTGGTACTAAGGCTGATACAAGTGCTAATATCACTGATACAAGTACGAAGGCTATTACCCAAGATAAGGCCGATACTTATTACCAGGTTATGGTGGATGCTAATGGTAATGTACTAGGCTACAAGCTGGCAACTCTTAATACAGATGCAGACGGTGCTAATGGTGCTACTATTACTTTGACAGGTACAAGTACGGATAACACTGCCTTTCTGGCTAAGAACTATGACTTCGTATGGGTTAAGGGCGGCGTAGTAAATACCGTTCGTCAGACTAGTGGTATAGGTGTGGCTAAAACTACTATTACTGCCAGTGACAGCACGGAAAAAATTACACCGGCAGAACTGAAATTAACTGTGACCGGTGAACGTCAGTATGGCAATTTGATGGACAAGACCGCTTATACTGCCCAGACCACACCTACGGAAGGTGAATACAATGTTACAGGTGCTGCTACTGCAGCAGCCAGCTCCGGACTAAAGGCCGGGGATACTGTGGCAAGTATTCTAAACAGCACCAAGATGACAACCTTGGTGAGTGGTATTGAAGCAGCAACGGGTAATTGGCCTGCTAATCAAATCAACGAGAAGACCGACAAGGGAACTTATGCTTTAATTGGCAATACAACTCAAACGGCAAGTAATATTGACACTAAGATAGTTGAACAAGATGCTACCTCTAAACAGTATGCTTTGTTGAAAGCTGGTAATTATAACTACATATTGGTAAATGGCGCTCACACCGAGACCATTGACCCACGTAAGGTGACAATTTATACGGAAGCAACTAGGGAGTATGGCAATGCTCCTGATGATGGTACCGCTGGTCATACTATTGGCACGAAAACTACTGTTACTAAGTTTGATACTACTACTTATGGCAGCGGTATGACCACTTGGGATGCAACGAATTTTACGAATAATAGTGCAACATGGCAGGCAGCACTTACAGATCAATCTAAAATTACCGACCATGTAGCCAATGGACCTTATGGTACTAAGGGTACAGATGGTAATACCTATGCAACCTCAGGTGCAGTTGTTTTAAATGACACTACTAAGAGCACTATTTCTTCAACCTTTGGCGATAACTATGCAGTAACCTACGCTGATAAGCTGACACTTACACAGGCTCCTCTTACCGTTACGGTAACAGGTGAACGTCAATATGGTGCCAATATGCCGGCAGCAACGACATATTCTACAACTGATGGCACAGCGAATATTCCTACTCCTGATTCTTTCACTTTGGGCAAGTATGATATTAACGCAAATGGTTTGAAGAACAGTGATACTACGGCAGGTATTTTAAATGCCGCTGGAGTGAAGACTAAGCTTGGTACTGTAGATAATGGCGACGGTAATAATACTGATACCGTAGGCAGTCATACCAATATTGGTACTTACACAGGGACTTCCACTGTAAAATTTACTTTGGATAATACCAATACTATAGGTACTACCAATACTATTTTGAGCAGTGGCGACTACTATGTAGCAGCTAATGGCATCAATACTTTGAAGATAGTGCAAAAGCCGGTGACTCTTACCACGACCGGTAGTAAGACATATGATGGTACTTCTACGGATCCTACAGATGCTTCTAAGTACAATATTACTACTGCTGATATGGCAAGTTGGGATAATGCTCTGTTGTCTGATAATAAGATGACCTGGATTGGCTTAATTGATCATAAAAATACTGCTCAAAATGTAGGTACATATGGTACTAATGGTACTAATAATACGGATGGTTATTTAACTTATAATACTACTAATCAAGATGCCATTAAGGGTGTACTCTCTAATTATGCTGTAACCTTTAAAGATTTGTACACCATCGGTGGCAAGGCTTTAACACTTTACATTATAGGTAATCGTACTTATGGTGCAGCTAACAGCACTCTGAGCAAGACTTCCTTTACAGCTAACGGCTGGGTAGGAACAGATGAAGCAACTTATTGGACAACGGCTAATCAGAATACTTGGGAAGGGGACTACGCTGATACTACTGCTGTGCAAACAACACATGTTGGTGTCTATGGAACTAAAGGTTCTGATACGAATAATACCTATAAGACTAGCGGTGCCATTACCTTGACAGACGCATATAAAACTAATATTAAAGATACCTTGTCCAACTATATTATTACTTTCGATGATCAGCTAACCATTAATCCTGCACCGCTAACAGTTACTGTCAGCGGTGAGCGAACCTATGGCAATAGTATGATTAAGGATGCATATACGACTACAGATGGTACTACGCTGTCAACAGGTGTCTGGAATCTGAAGATGGCTGGCTTGACTAGTTGGGATGCTGCTTCTAATGCTGCGAATGCCGTTGATTTAACAGGTATGAAAAATTTTACCAATGGTATTGAAACGAACTATGCATCTGCTGCAGATGATAATAAACTAACGAATCATACTAATGCCAGAGATACAGCATATGCTTTAACAGGAACTACTCCTTTGACAGGAACAACTGTTACTGTAGACAATACTATTCTCAAGACTCAGGCACAAGGCGGCAAGGATTACGTCATTACCAATGGTGAACATAGTGTGAAGATTGATACACGTAATGTGACCATTACTACTAAAGGTGAGAAGGTTTATGGTAGCGCAGATCCTGCAACCACATCTTACACTGTAGATGATACATCTGCCGGTAGTGGCTTAACCAGCTGGGATAAGGCTGCCTACTTCACAACTAATGTAGACACTTGGAAAAACTCTATTACTAACAGTACGGACGAAGCTACTCACCGTGGTACCTATGGAACATTGGGTATAAGCGGTACTACTAAAGTGTTGGATTATGCAGGGACTACAACAGCAACTACTATTGCTAATACTCTTAATACAGCGGGGGCAACAAATTATAACGTTACCTTTGCAGATAAGTTTACTATTAACCAACGTCCGCTGACTATCATTACCAGTGGTTCTAAGACCTATGGCGATGCTAATCCGGCTGCAAGTGCTTTGACCATTGCAGCAGTTGCTGCTACAGCAGATACCGGTTTGGTTTCTGCTAATGGCAATGACACTACCTTTGCTACAAAGGCTGGCGGGGATTGGAAGAACTTGGTAACAGATTCTGCTACCACCAGTACTCATGCCGGAACTCATGGTACCAATGGTATTACGGATAAGAGTGGTATTCTGACCTATAGTGATGCTAGCAAGTCTACTATTTCTGATAATTTGGGAAATGATTATGTTATTACTTATCAGGACTTGCTGACTGTTAATAAGGCACAGCTAACCGTGACCGTTACTGGCGAACGTACCTATGGCGATAACATGAAGACAAGTGATTATTCAACATCTACTGCTACTACCGCACCGACTAATACAACCGGTGGCTTAACACTTGGTAAGTGGAATGTGAACTTGAATGGCCTTAAGGGTACTGATACAGCAACTGTTTTAAGCACAGCTAATGTGAATACCGTTTTGAATGCGCTAGATAGCGGAGATGGCACACCTACAGATACGCTGGGTAGTCATACCAATGCTGGAACCTATAGTATGGATGCTACTACACCTGGACTTGCTAACACCAAAGTAGACTTAACCAATAGTATTTTGGCTGAAGGCGACGGTGGCAACTATGACATTGTAGATGGTGCTCATCAGGCTAAGATTGATACCAAGAGTGTTGTGGTTACAACTAAAGGTTCTAAGACTTATGGTGACAATGATCCTGCCTTGACCAAGGATGCAGTTACTGAAAGTGGCCTTAACTTCTTGGGATGCTACTTCTTACTTCACTGATGCTAACAGGACTGCTTGGGCCGGTGAAGTTGCCAACAGTACGGATGCTACTAGTGCAGCAGGATTGTATGGAACGGTGAACGTAGGTAAAACTGGCTATAAGAGTAGCCCTGTTTTGACATACACAACGGACCAACAGACAGCAATCCAAAATGCCTTTAATAACAATGGCACTACTAGCAATTATAGTGTTACATTTGCTGATGACTTTACTATCAATAAGGCAGCCTTGACCCTGTATACTAGTGGCCAGAAGGTTTATGGTGATACTGCAACGGCGGCTAACCTGAACGAGATTACAGGCACAGGCTTTAAGAATAGTGACGTAGCAACTCTTGCACAGGCTACTAACCAAGCAACTCTTAAAGGCTATGTGGACAACAGTAAAGCAGCAGCTAATGGTAACCATGTAGGTAGCTATGGTACTCAAGGTACTGATAGTACCACGGCAGTGTTGACCTATGATACCACCGAGCAAGGTAATATTAGTACTTTGCTTGGAGATAATTACACCATTACTTACACCGACAAGTTTGATATTACTCCTGCAACACTGACTGCCACCGTAACCGGCGAACGTGACTATGGCACCAATCTGCCGCAGAACAGCTATACAACAGCTGATACTGCTACCAAGGGTACCTGGAACGTAAAGCTGGAAGGTTTGGCAGGTGGAGATACAGCAGCTACTGCTCTTAACGATGCCAATGTAAAGACCGTGCTGAATGCTATCGACAGCGGAGATGGCACCGTTACAACTCAAATGGGTAGCCATACCAATGCCGGGACATACGCACTGAACGGTACAGCTCTTACAGGTACAAATGTTGTACTGACTCAAGCAAATATCCTAGCACAGAATGCCAACGGCAAGTATGATTACACTGTTACTAATGGTGCTCATCAGGCTAAGATTGATAAGATTGGCGTGACCATTACTACCACAGGTTCCAAGACTTATGGTGATGCGGATCCAGATACTAGTAAGTACACCATTACCCAGATGGTTTGACTTCTTGGGATAAGACGAATCTTTATGATACTGATGGCAAACTCTTGGAAGAGCGGTATTGCCAACAGCACAGATGAAACTAGCCATGCCGGCACATATCATAGCGTGCTGAGCTATGGTGCAACAACCAAATTGGTAACTGATCTGGCAAACTAATTACAATGTTACCTATGCTGATACCTTCACAATTGATAAGGCAGCCTTGACCCTATATACTAGTGGCCAGAAGGTTTATGGTGATACTGCAACGGCGGCTAACCTGAACGAGATTACAGGCACAGGCTTTAAGAATAGTGACGTAGCAACTCTTGCACAGGCTACTAACCAAGCAACTCTTAAAGGCTATGTGGACAACAGTAAAGCAGCAGCTAATGGTAACCATGTAGGTAGCTATGGTACTCAAGGTACTGATAGTAACCACGGCAGTGTTGACCTATGATACCACCGAGCAAGGTAATATTAGTACTTTGCTTGGAGATAATTACACCATTACTTACACCGACAAGTTTGATATTACTCCTGCAACACTGACTGCCACCGTAACCGGCGAACGTGACTATGGCACCAATCTGCCGCAGAACAGCTATACAACAGCTGATACTGCTACCAAGGGTACCTGGAACGTAAAGCTGGAAGGTTTGGCAGGTGGAGATACAGCAGCTACTGCTCTTAACGATGCCAATGTAAAGACCGTGCTGAATGCTATCGACAGCGGAGATGGCACCGTTACAACTCAAATGGGTAGCCATACCAATGCCGGGACATACGCACTGAACGGTACAGCTCTTACAGGTACAAATGTTGTACTGACTCAAGCAAATATCCTAGCACAGAATGCCAACGGCAAGTATGATTACACTGTTACTAATGGTGCTCATCAGGCTAAGATTGATAAGATTGGCGTGACCATTACTACCACAGGTTCCAAGACTTATGGTGATGCGGATCCAGATACTAGTAAGTACACCATTACCCAAGATGGTTTGACTTCTTGGGATAAGACGAATCTTTATGATACTGATGGCAACTCTTGGAAGAGCGGTATTGCCAACAGCACAGATGAAACTAGCCATGCCGGCACATATCATAGCGTGCTGAGCTATGGTGCAACAACCAAATTGGTAACTGATCTGGCAACTAATTACAATGTTACCTATGCTGATACCTTCACAATTGATAAGGCAGCCTTGACCCTATATACTAGTGGCCAGAAGGTTTATGGTGATACTGCAACGGCGGCTAACCTGAACGAGATTACAGGCACAGGCTTTAAGAATAGTGACGTAGCAACTCTTGCACAGGCTACTAACCAAGCAACTCTTAAAGGCTATGTGGACAACAGTAAAGCAGCAGCTAATGGTAACCATGTAGGTAGCTATGGTACTCAAGGTACTGATAGTACCACGGCAGTGTTGACCTATGATACCACCGAGCAAGGTAATATTAGTACTTTGCTTGGAGATAATTACACCATTACTTACACCGACAAGTTTGATATTACTCCTGCAACACTGACTGCCACCGTAACCGGCGAACGTGACTATGGCACCAATCTGCCGCAGAACAGCTATACAACAGCTGATACTGCTACCAAGGGTACCTGGAACGTAAAGCTGGAAGGTTTGGCAGGTGGGAGATACAGCAGCTACTGCTCTTAACGATGCCAATGTAAAGACCGTGCTGAATGCTATCGACAGCGGAGATGGCACCGCTACAACTCAAATGGGTAGCCATACCAATGCCGGGACATACGCACTGAACGGTACAGCTCTTACAGGTACAAATGTTGTACTGACTCAAGCAAATATCCTAGCACAGAATGCCAACGGCAAGTATGATTACACTGTTACTAATGGTGCTCATCAGGCTAAGATTGATAAGATTGGCGTGACCATTACTACTACAGGTTCTAGAAAATATGGCCATGAGAATAGCACTAGTACCTATACCATTGAAGAATCCGGCATGACTGATTGGGATAAGATGGCTCTCTATGGTACAGATGGCAGCGGTTGGAAGAGTGGCATCGCTAACTCTACAACTACGACAACGCCAAAGGGTGACTATGGTACTTCAGGTAGCGTTGTGCCTAAGACAGCTGTTTTAACCTATGCTTCCGGTAGCAAGCTGGCTACAGCTCTGGCAACCAATTACAATGTAATCTACGCTGATGAATTTATCATTGGTGCAACTCCACTGGTTATTATCATTAGTGGCAGCAAGACCTATGGCGATCTTACAGATTTGGATGTAGGTAAATATACTGTTTCGTCCACCGGATTGGAGGGTACGGATACCTTGAATTATACCGGTCTTCTCAATTCTGTGGCATTAAAGGACGATGCAGGAACGTATAGTAAGGGTAACGGAGCAGATACTACTCATGGTATTACAGCTTTAACCGGTCTTAGTGGTTTGATTCTGCTAACTATGATGTAACCTACAAGACTACTTACGTTGTTGTGCCGCGTAACATTACTATTACTACTACCGGAACCAAGGTATATGGTGATGCTGATCCTAGTACAAGTTCTTATATTGTTACCGGTGTTAGCGGTTTGACAAGCTGGGATAGCACTAAGCTTCCTATAACTGAGCTGCAGGCACACATTGTTAATAACACCACGGAACAAACAGATGCTGGTAAGTATGGTACGGAAAACGGTGGCGCAGCTGTGTTGAGCTACAATACAGACCTGCAAGCTAAAGCTGGAGCCAACTATACTGTTAACTATGCAGATAACTTCACCATTACGGCCAAGACCTATTACCTTTAACGTTGAAGGTACTAAGGAGTATGGCACCGGCAGTGAGCATACCGAATACGGTGTGGGAAGTTTCACTAATGTTCCTGATTTGCTCAAGCTACTGTTAACGGTAGTACTGTTAAGAATCTTGTTAATACCTCTGATCGCACTACCAACGTAGGCGATTATGCTAACAGTCTCTTAACTGTCAGCCATAGTGGTGCTTGGACCAAGAACTATACCATTACCGAGAATGCTACGCTCCATGTCATTCCTGCAGATTTCACTTATACTGCTGACCATACCACTTATTGGCAAGGTGAACATATTCCTAACCAAACTGGTAAGGTTACGAACAGATATGGTGAGAACGTGGGCGACTTGGTTGGTTTCACTACTTGGGAGACTCCTGCTACGGGCAGAGATTCCGGTACATTCCATATCTTTGGGCATGGTGCTAATAATGGCTCCGGCAACTACAAAGCTATCCAATCTACTGCTCCTGATAACTGGACTGCTTTGGTAGTTAAACCTCGTCCTAACGATCCTGTTATCGAAGGCAATGTAACTGATATGCTGGTTGGTGCTTGGGGTCCTGTACGTGTTCCACTGCTGGATATTCGTTATCTCCATGTAGAAGGCACAGAAGGTATTGACCGCTGGTCCGAGCGTATTGCTCCTGCTAAGAATTTCGGCGAAGGAATTTTGTACCACGGTGATGAATTAAAGTATGAATTCTAAATAAAAAGGGGCTGTAATAAAATGAGGTAATCTTTGCACTATAGTCAAGAAAATGGACACGAATTTATGTAAATTGTTAGATATTAGGAGCAAAAGATTGTTGAGACCAATAAGAAGCTTCAGCTTCATTGGGCGTCAGATAGCCTAGAGAGCTATGAGGGCGCCTAGAGTTGTAATAACCTTTTATATATTCGAAAACAGACTGTCTTAGTTCTTCATAATTGTGGAAAGTCTTTCTGTTGGTTTCTTCTTTCTTGAGATATTTGAAGAAAGCTTCACAAACAGCGTTGTCAAAGGGATAGCCTTTTTTAGAAAAAGACTGTACTACGTTTAAAGAGTCCAGTAGTTGCCTGAAGGCAAATGCTGTATACAGGGAACCACGGTCAGAGTGAAACATGAGCCCGAAGGGTTCTTTCCTGGCAGAATAGGCTTTCTTAAAAGTTTTTAAAACGAGATCTACTGTTGGGTTTGGGGTTATATGCCAAGCTACTACTTTTCTTGAGAATAGGTCGATTATTACACAGAGGTAATACCATCTGTTAGCGGCCTTGAGATAAGTAAAATCGCTTACCCAGACGAGATTAGGGGCTTTTTGCGTAAATAACTGTTTTAAACGGTTATGGAAGTCACCGGTGTCAGTAGCATAAATATACTTTGGCTTAGAGGTAGACATAGCAGGCAGCTGCATGTTTTTCATCAGGCGGTACACTCTGCCGACACTGATGTGAATGCCATAATCACGTTGCAATACGTAAGCAATCTTATAGGCGCCAAGTCTTTTGTTGTAGTCAGCGTAAATGTGCAATATATAGGACTTGATGACCTGATTTTCCTTATTACGAGGGGCAGGGCTGGAAAAGAAGTGCTTATAGTAGGTACTTCTGTTTACCTGTAGGACACGACACAAGATCCTGATGTTGTGTTGCAGTCTGAGCTTGTAAACAGCAGCTAATCTTTCTGAGAGTGTGGCGTGAAGATGGCAATCGCTTTTTTTAGGATAACGTTTTCTTCTTCCAGCAGGGCATTGCGTTTCTGCAGGACCTTGATTTGCTTAGCGGTAAGGATTTCACCATCTTCCGTTTTTACGGTAGAGTATTGTTTTATCCATTTAGCAAGGGTGGATTGAGAAATACCGTATTCCTTGCATAAAGCAGACTGACTTTTACCGTTGTTGTGTAAAGCTACAAGAGATTTCTTGAATTCTTCGTCATACCTAGCTGCTTTGTCAGCCATAATATTACCTCCGTTTCGGTGTGTAATTTATTGTAACAAGTAATATGTATTTGTGTCCACTTTATTAATATAGATCCAAAAATATTCCTAAGGTAGATAACCTCCTAACCGCTTATGATACGTTCTATTTGGAACATCCGGGAGAATCGACCAGTTATACTTTTAGGGGAAAAGATGTTTTTTCCATTTCTGAGCAATTTAAAGAGTGGGGTATGTATTTAGCAGAACGAAGAGAAGAATAAAAGCTTTTAGTTGGTTTAACAAATAAATAATATTTTTGCCTATCAAGAATTGATTTTCTTGATGGGCATTTTTTATGCTTGTTTGGAGGGAGTGCATGGATAATAAATTAATGGCGGTAAAAATGAAAGAAGCTGGACTAGGGAATAGCCTTATAGCAGAACGCCTTGGTATAAGTATTGTTACTGTTAGAAGATATGTAGAAAAGGCAATAGAGGTTCCGGCGCAAAAGATTAGTATAGAATGTTGCCTGAGCTGTGGTAAACCATTAGAAAAGACACGAATCGAACGGCATTTTTGTTCAAGAGCGTGTCGATATAAGTGGTGGAAGGAAAATATGCTGTATTCACCGAGCAAGGCCGTAAGGGTATTTAAATGTAAGCGTTGTGGAAAGATATTTATTACCTATGGTAATAAGGATAGAAAGTATTGTTGCCATAGTTGCTACATAAAGGACAGGTTCGATAATGAAAAAAGAATTGTATGAAAAGGAAATGAACTATGCTTTATCTTTAACATTTATTAGCAGCCTATTGCAAAATGATCTTTTAACCAAAGAAGAATTTAGAAGAGTGCAGATAAAATTAAAGCAAAAATATAGACCAATTTTTCAATATAAATTGGCTGATATAGCTTGATACAATCTGGCTTTAGAGCTAATATACAACACTGAAAGGGGACCATGCCATGCGGGAAGTAGAGATTATTGCGCCAAAAAAATATAGGAAAATCAGGCTGCTGAATGTAGCTGCTTACGCTAGGGTATCAGATGCCAAGGATGCCATGCTTAATTCTTTAGCTGCACAGGTGGCCTATTACACTACATATATCAAAAGCACACCTGGCTGGTCCTTTGCAGGTGTGTATACGGATAAAGGCATTACCGGAACCAAGGCTGCCAGGCCGGAGTTTCAAAGATTACTGGCCGATGCCAAGGCGGGAAAGATTGATAAGATTATAACAAAGTCCGTATCACGGTTTGCCAGAAACACGGTTGACTTTCTGGATACGGTACGTAGTTTAAAAGAGCTAAATATAGACATGTTCTTTCAAAAAGAAAATATTCATACGCTAAGCGGGGAAGGCGAGGTAATGCTCACCATCCTCGCTTCTTTTGCACAAGAAGAGAGTAAGTCGGTAAGCGACAACTGTAAGTGGAGAATTAGAAACGGCTTTAAAGAAGGTAAAATTAATGCCTTGACCATGCTGGGATATAGACGAAATGCAGATGGTAGTTTTGCTATAGTGCCAACGGAAGCAGAGACTATAAAATGTATTTTTGATTTGTATTTAAAAGGTAAAGGCATGCCTAGCATAGCTAAATATCTACAAGGAAACCAGGTGCCATCAAGATGTGGCAGGCCATGGAATCCAAGCACAATAAAGAGTATCTTATCCAATGAAAAGGTTATGGGAAGTATTGTGCTTCAGAAGACCTACAGAATAGATCACTTAAGCAAAAAGAAAAGTGTCAATGGAGGAGCGCTGCCAAAATACGTGGTAGCAAACCATCATGAGCCTATTATTTCATCTGATACTTTTGCTCGAGTTCAAGATGAGATAGAAAGAAGAAAAGGAAAGCTGACACCTAAAAGAGGAACTTTTTCATCTTTTACAGGAAAGATTAAGTGCGGATGCTGTGGAAAAAACTATATGAGGAAAACAGTAGGGCCACCAGAAAATCATGTGTGGATATGCGCTACGTACAATAAGAAGGGAAAGCGCTATTGCCAGGAATCAAAGCGCGTACCGGAACAGGTACTTTTAGCAGAATCTGCTAAAGTATTGGGCCTTAAGGAATTTGATGCAGAGGTATTTGTAGAAAAAGTAGAAAAGATCATGGTGCCGGAGGCTAATAAACTGGAGTTTCATCTTAAAAATGACACCGTTATTAATATAGGATGGCTAGATAGGTCCAGAAGTAAAAGCTGGACTGACGAAATGAAAGAAAAAGCAAGGAGGAAACGCTTATGTACCAAGGACAGGAAGTAGTTGTTATACCGGCAAAGAAAGTGGAGTTCTTCTCGGCCGCTACAGGAACCGGCTTAAAAAAAAGAGTGGCAGCCTATGCCAGGGTATCAACAAGTACCGAAGAACAAGAGGGAAGTTACGAAGCACAGATTAGCTACTATACAAAGTACATTACTGAAAAGCCGGAATGGGTACTTGTAGATATCTACACGGATGAGGGTATTTCTGGGACAAGCACCAAGAACAGGGAAGGCTTTAAGCGTATGATAGCCGATGCCTTAGTCGGTAAGATTGACATGATCATAACCAAGTCATGCTCCAGGTTTGCCAGGAATACCGTTACAACGCTTAGTACTATCAGAGAGCTGAAGGACAAAGGTGTGGATGTATATTTTGAAAAGGAAAATATCCATTCTACGGATTCCAAGGGTGAATTGCTCTTAACAATCATGAGCAGCCTTGCCCAGGACGAGAGCCGTAACATTTCTGAGAATGTTAAATGGGGACATAGGCAGAGGTTCAGCGAAGGAAAAGTGTACTTGCATTATAAGAATTTTTTGGGATATGAAAAGGTCCTAATGGCAGGCCACAGATAGTAGAGAAAGAAGCCAAGATTATTAGGCTGATTTATGATATGTACCTAAAAGGGTGCACGACAGGGTATATTGCTAAATATTTAACACAAGCTGGGTACAAAACTGCTACCGGCAAGGACAAGTGGGGGGATGCTGTCATTAAGAGCATTTTAAGCAATGAAAAGTACTATGGCGCTTGCCTAAGCCAGAAGACCTATGTGGCAGATTTTCTTACAAAAAAGAAAATGAAAAACAGAGGAGAGCTTCAGCAATATTACGTAGAAAAGAGCCATCCTGCTATTGTCAGCAAAGAGATTTTTGACTTAGTACAGGAAAAGATAGCTCATACCAAAGGCAATATCAGCTATGTGAACTTTCTGTCCGGAAAGCTCTATTGTGCGGAGTGCGGCAGTGCTTTTGGTATAAAAGTATGGCATTCCAACGATAAGTATAGGCGTATAATCTGGAGATGCAATGAGAAATACGGTAAGAAAGCAGAAAAGTGTCATACGCCACATATTACGGAAGAGGATGTCAAGAAGAGCTTTATTGCTTTGCTGAATAAGCTTTTTGTCAACAGGAAAGAAATTATAGAAGCTGGACAGTTAGCATTAGAGGTAATGCGCAATACCGAAAAACTAGATAAGGCCATAGCAGAGCAGAAAGAAAGGCTCAAGCGTTGCGAAGAAGGGCTGGAGCTGCTTATAGATCATGCTGCTAAGGTAAAGATAGCAGGGGAAGAATACGAAGCAGAACTTAAAACACGTCAAAAGGAATATGAGCAGCTTATCGAGGAACAAAAAAGGCTAGAAGCTGATAAAGCAAGCAAGAAAGACAGGGTTATACGGCTGCAGGCGTATTTAGACAGCATGGGTAAAATTCCACCCATCGCCATTGAGTTTGACGAAGAAATCTGGGCGGCCCTGGTGGATAAGGTCTATGTACAGGAAGACGGAAGCCTGGAATACTTGCTGTATGATGGGGAAAAATATAAATAAATAGGGTAAAGTAGAGCTCCTCTTTGGCAGAAGTAAAAGTCTGCTAAGGAGGAGCTTTTTTTGTTAAGTATAACTAAAACCGCTTTTAAACAAGGCCTTTTATGACCACTTTTGTCAAAAAACGACCACTTTTGTAAAAAATTAAACCACTTTTATTGGAAGTGCTATAATTAACACTGAGTAAGTGTAAGCTTTTATATAAGGGATTCTGTTATAAGACAGCGTGCGAATTAGGAGATGAAGCAGATGAAAGGGTATAAGAAAAGTAAGTTGTCCAGATATGTATTTGCTGCTTTGACGGTGGGCATGTTTAGCATGGTGCCGGTGGCTTATGCTTTGCCGACGGGAGGCACAAGCACGACGGCTACCATTACGAATGCTTCTGCAACACAAATGAATATTACCGGTAGCAAGTCCAATAACGTTATTAATTGGCAGAGTTTCTCCATTGCCAATGGTGAAACGGTGGCCTTTAATGATACCAACAACTATCTAAACCTGGTGCGAGGTACTTCCAAGTCGGAAATTAACGGTGCCTTGACGGGTGGGGGTACTATTTATCTGATTAATCCCAACGGCATTCTGTTTGGTTCTACGGCCCAGGTGAACGTGGGTAATTTGGTAGCTTCGACGCGGGCAATAGATGATGTGGACGCAGAAGGTTTTGCAGTTGTCGGCGCGAATCCTTTAGATACTGCCGCCACGGCAGCAGCAGGTGACATTATTAACCTGGGTAAATTGCAGACAACCAGTTTAGTGCTGGAAGGCAACAACATCACCATTCAGAACGCGGCAGACATTACCAGCAACGGCAGCACACCTTTGACTAGTGCAGTTACTGCTAAAGCAGCCGGGAACATTACGGTGGGGCACAAGGTAACGGAGACCACTACCCGCAGCTTTACCATTAACGGCACAGCTACGGACAGGACCGTCCACGACTATAAAAACGCTACGGTGGCAAGTAGCGAGTATACAGGCAAAAAAGCTGGACGGTACTACTGACAATGTGATTAAAGAGTCCATGCTGGTGGAGAATGTCTACGATTTGCAGAACATGGATGCTAAGCTGGATGGCAGCTATATGCTCTCTGGTGATATAGTTGCTAGCGAGACCAGCAGCTGGAGCGATGCCGGGACTACGAACGGAGCCGGGTTTAGCCCTGTAGGTAATGATGATAATGAATTTACCGGTACTTTCGATGGTGCTAATCACACGATTAATGGCTTGTATATAAATAGGCCTACAACGAACAAAGTAGGACTAATTGGACTTGTTAGTACTAACAGTATTATCCAAAACGTAGGCCCTGGTGGGCGGCAGCATTACTGGCCAGAACTATGTAGGCGGCGTGGCGGGGTATAACGCTAGTAGTGGTACTATCACGAATGTGTACAACACGGGCGCAGTGAGCGGTAATTCTGATGTAGGCGGCGTGGCGGGGAAAATTACGGCACTATCACGAATGTGTACAACACGGGCGCGGTGAGCGGTACCGACAACTCTGTAGGCGGCGTGGCGGGGGATAACTATAAAGGTATCATAACGAATGCGTACAACACGGGCGTGGTGAGCGGCACAAATGTTGTAGGCGGCGTGTTGGGGGATAACTATAAAGGTATCATAACGAATGCGTACAACACGGGAGCGGTGAGCGGTACTGCCAATGTAGGCGGCGTGGCGGGGGATAACGACGACAGCGGCACAATAACGAATGCGTACAACACGGGAGCGGTGAGCGGTACTGCCAATGTAGGCGGTGTGGCGGGGGCGAATGGAGGTATTATCTCCAACGCCTTGTGGGCCAAAGATTTGAGCTATGAGACTGAAACCGGTAAAAGTAAACCGACTAAGGCTGTTGGCAACGTGTACGATTCGGATAAGGGCGCGACCCTTGCCAAGATGAAACAGGCTGCCACTTATGATAGTTGGAAGGATGCTGAAAAAAATAAATCGTTGCTTCAGATGGGCAATAAGGGCACAGCTTGGCGCATTTATGAGGGACGTACCACGCCCCCTCTTGACCAGCTTCTTTAAGGGCGTGGTTACGGTTACGGGGTTGAGCAACCAAACTGTTACTTACAACACGGTACTACCCAAAAAGCAGATTTAAGCGGCGTTACCTATAGTCCGGCCGATATTGATACCGGTCACATCCTGACAGGCGTCCGTAATGTCGGCGCCTATAGCGCTATCTATTCTGACCAGCAGGGTTATGACCTGGTGAACACCAATACCATGACCATTTCTCCCAAGAACTTGACAGCGACTTTGACGGGCAAAACAGGGGATACATATGCTTTTACCAAGACCTATGATGGAAACACAGTCAGTGGCACAGGGATTGGCTTTAGACACTACTTATACTTTTGTTGCAGGTGATGTAATCAGCGGTGATACGGTGAGCATCGCTGCTAATAGCAGTGGCATCTACGTTGATAAGAATGTGGGCGATGGTAAGAACGCAGGCGATGATAAAGCCATTAAATTTACCGGTGTCACCCTGACCGGTGCTGATGCTGGCAACTATACTATTACTGGTACTCTGACCGGCGATGTAGGTCAGATTACTAAGAAAAATATTACGGCCAGCCTTAATGCTGTGAGCGGCGGCACTTATGTATTTACCAGGGAATATAACGGCCAAAAAAATGTAACCCAGGCTTTGGATAATAACTATTCCTTTGCTGCCGGAGCTATAGAAAGTGAAGATACAGTCAGCCTGAGGGCTGGTACTAGTGCCTATACTGACAAGAATGTGGGTGATACTAAGGAAATCACCTTTGGCGGTTTAGCTCTGGATGGCGAGGATAAGGGCAACTATAACCTGACGACTACGAGCCTTACTGGCAACGTGGGTCAGATTACCAAGAAAAATATCACGGCCAGCCTTAATGCTTTGAGCGATGTTTATGTCTTTACCAAGACTTATGATGGTGGTACGGATGTAAAACAGGCACTGGGAACTAATTATTCCTTTGCCACCGGAGATATAGAAAAAGGAGATACAGTCAGCTTGACGGCTGGTACTAGTGCCTATACGGACAAGAATGTGGGCGATACTAAGGAAATCACCTTTGGCAACTTAGTCTTGGGCGACGCTGCGGCAGGCAACTATAACCTGACCACTGAGAGCCTTACCGGCAACGTGGGCCAGATTACGGCAAAGGAATTGACCATTACTTTGGCAGGAAATAATGCCTTTACCAAAGAGTACGATGGTACCACGGCAGTGAACCAGGCCCTGGCTGGCAACTATACTATCAGCGGCATTGTAGGTACGGAAAAGGTGGATATCGATAGTGCTGGTGTCAGCGGTACCTATGCAGACAAGAATGCCGCAGACGGCAAGCAGGTTCAATTTACAGTAAGCGGCTTAACCGGTGCGGATAAAGCTAACTATAGCCTTAAGAGCACTACCTTGACAGGCAATGTTGGTAAGATTACGCCTAAGACCCTGACCGCGACTTTGACCGGCGACAATGCCTTTACGAAAGTGTATGACGGTACAACAGTGGTAAGCCAGGCACTGACTAAGGGCACTAACTATACTTTGGACGGCATCGTAGCGGACAGCGACAAGGTGAGCCTGACGGCTGGCAGCGGCGCTTACAATGATAAGAACGTCGGGGACAGCAAGACTATTACCTTTAGCGGCCTTAGTTTGACAGGCACTGGTGCTGGCAACTATACTATTGCCTCTGCTCTGAGCGGCAATGTGGGCCAGATTACCAAGAAGAGCCTGGTGGCGGAGATGAATAATGGTGCAAGCTTTACTAAGGTCTATGATGGGACCACTGCTGTGAACACAGCGCTTGTCTTAGATAGCAACTATGCTTTTGCCGAGGGTGACGTGGTAACTGGTGATGCAGTGAGCATTGATGCTGCTAAGGCCGTGGGTGCCTATGATAGCAAAGACGTGGGCAGCAATAAGCAAGTTAACTTCACGAATTTGGCTTTGACCGGTGCAGATGCAGGCAACTATGAATTGCTTGACATAGAGATGGGTATTACTGGTGCCGGCATTACGCCTAAAGCACTGACCGCTACCTTGACTGGCGACAATGTCTTTACCAAAGTGTACGACGGTACAACGGCAGTTAGCCAGGCACTAGGAACGAACTATACTCTGGATGGCATCGTGGCAGACAGCGACAAGGTGCTCTTGTCAGCTGGCAGCGGCGCTTACAATGACAAGAACGTTGGCAACAGCAAGACTATTACCTTTAGCGGTCTTACTTTGACAGGCACTGGCGCTGGCAACTATACGATTGCTTCTACTTTGAGTGGAGCGGTGGGCCAGATTACCCGCAAGACCATTACCGGTACTTTGGCCAGCGGTTACAGCTTTGATAAAGTCTACGACGGTACTACTACTGCTTCTCTAGGCAATGGCTATACTTTAAGCGGTGTGGTAGCAGAAGACAAGGTGCCTCTGACGGCAGCTAAAGGCTTCTACGACAGCAGCGCCATTGGTGACCGTACGGTGACTTTCTCCGGTTTCAGTATTAACGACGGTAACTACTTGTTGAGCATGGCAGACAGCTTAAGTGGCACCGGCAAGATTACCTCAGGCAGCCAGGACCGCAATTACAGCGATGCCCTTACCGGTGTCAGCAGTTCCTTTGGCGCCAACCCGTCAGATGGATATACCATCTTCAGTGGTTCACCCGAGGACTACGTTCCCAGAGCTGTTACCAAAAATAACGGCCAGAGCTATCAGGTAGGCGTATCCCAGGTAACTCAGACCTGGTACAATGGACCAGCCAGCATAACTATCATTAACGGCGGCATCGCCCTGCCCAAGGACATCCTTTTAGGCAGCACTCCTGATACCAGGACAGTTGTGATAAAAGGCGGCAATGGTTATGAGATTTAAAATTAGCGTAAGGGGGAAGAAAAAAGTGCATACATCAAAAAAAGCATTAATTATTGCAGCTCTCTTTACGCTGCCGGTGTTGGCTGTGCCACAATTAACTTGGGCGGCTTCAGCTATACCTGATACGCACGACGTAGTAAAGGATCAGCTGCCTAAAAACGAAGCCAAGGTAGAGAATGAACTACCTGGTGAACAAGCAGGTCAGAGCACTAAAAGCTTTACCTTGCAGAAACTGACAGTAGACAAGGAAGACTTAAAAGTAAACGAGACTGCTCTAAATAAGCTTGCGCAAAATTATGTTGGCAAGCCCATTACCATGAATGACCTGAATAAAGCAATAGGCGAAGTGACCATGTATTGCCGTACCCACGGCTATCCGGCTGCAGCAGCCTATCTGCCCAGCCAGTCTACCGGAGAAGGCGCCTTGGTGATTAAAATATTGCCGGGCTGTTATGGCAATATTAATCTGGAAAACCAAAGCGGGATTAAAGACGCACAAGCTGAGAGTTATCTCAGAGGCCTGAAAGCCGGAGACATCATTACCGGTACCAAGCTGGAAACAGCATTGTATAAGCTTAGTGACTTAGGCGGTGTGCAGGCAACAGGACTATTAAGTCCCGGTTCCCAAATTGGCACCAGTGATGTAACTGTGAAACTAGCCAAGGGCAAGAAGAATGTGGCTATTGTCTATGCTGAGAACTATGGTAGCAAATCAAGCGGACGCTATCGTTATGGTGTCCAGGATACTCTTAACAACTTAACCGGCAGAGGTGATAAGCTGAGCTTAGGTGCCCTTATCTCCAATCATGATCTGCGCAACTATGCCATAAATTATGAGACTCCTACAGGGCCTAGCGGCACCATGGTAGGCATCGGCTACAGCCACATGAACTATGAGCTGGGCGGTACATTCAGCAATCTGGGGGCCAAGGGCAAGGCAGATACTTATAGCCTGTATGGCAAGACACCTTTCTATGTAACTACGGAACGCAGTCTCTATGCTAACTATGGTTACAACTATCGTAAACTAAAGGATGACTTGGATTTCTTTAGTCAAAGCTCCAAGAAGCATTCTCATTCCTTCTTTGTAGGAGTCAGCGGTCATAACAGGAATGGCAAGGCATTGGTGCAGTATGACCTGACCGGCTATCAGGGCAAGCTTGGCTTGGATTCCGACTATGCCAGACTGATAGATACCATTGCTGATGTAGAAGGCTCCTATACCAAGGGAGTGTTGAACTTTAAATACGTACAGGGCTTTGATAACCGTTGGGATCTCTTAGTAAAGGGACAGGGTCAAGTAGCAAGTCGCAACCTGGACAGCTCCGAAGATATTTACTTAGGCGGTGCCAATGCTATCAGGGCTTATCCCCAGGGCGAGGCCAGTGGTGACCAGGGCGTGGTAGGCACAGCAGAGCTGCGTTACAAGACAGGCGTGCCGGGCTTAGTGCTGAGCACTTACTTGGATGCAGGCCACGTGCAGCTGAGCAAGGATGGCAGCAACGGTAGCGAGACACTAAAGGGCTACGGCTTTGCCGTAAGCTACACCAGACCTGATGATTGGTTTGCTCGTCTGGACTATGCCCGCCGTATCGGTGACGATAGCAAGATGAGCGATGATGCCCAGGCTAAAGGACGCTTGTGGTTCTTAGTAGGCAAGGTATTCTAAAAAGCGATAAAACAAAAAAGCCTTTCCTCTTTGCTAAACGTTCTTTGACGTTTGAAGTAAGCTAAAAGCCTTGTTTAGGTAGAAATTCTACTTAGACAAGGCTTTTTTATAGCGAAGAAAAAAGGTAGTATATATTTTTTTAATTCTAATTACACAAATACTTGTTTGCATAACTTGTAAGGAATACTTACAGGTTGAAAAAGGAAGGAAATCACACAGTTAAACGCACCAAAATGATTTATTCTTTAGATATGATTTTAGCTATAGGTTTCAGAATACGTATGACCAAAAATGAAAAATAATTGATTTTGGTAAGTTATATGCAATTGAAAAATAGCAATAGTTGCAAAAATCCTTTCTAAAAAGTTGCCTTAATTAGCATTTAACGCTATAATAGGAATGAAAAATAGCAATAGTTGCAAAAATCATTTCCAAGGGGGCAACTTATGGAAATCCAAAGAAATATATACCTAGATACTTTGAAGAGAAAAAAGAATAATGGACTTATTAAAATTATTACCGGCATAAGACGCTGTGGCAAGTCATACTTATTACGCACAATCTTTAAGCAATATCTTCTTGCTGATGGCGTACCGGATGATCATATTGTGGAAATGTCTTTTGATTCAATAGAAAATGCAGCCTACCTGGAACCACAAAAATTTTATGCATTTGCCAAAGCAAAAATTCAAGACGATGAATTATATTATTTTTTGCTGGATGAAATACAGCTAATGGATAATTTTGAGGCTGTTTTAAATGGACTTAATGATAAAAAGAATGTGGATATATATGTAACAGGAAGCAATGCACGTTTTTTATCCAGGGATATTGTCACTGAGTTTGCAGGGAGAGGTGATGAAATCCATATGTATCCTCTTTCCTTTAGAGAGTTTATGTCCATCTACAGGGGGGAATTGTTTAAAGGCTTAACGGAATATATGACGTATGGAGGCATACCGCTAGTGGTATTGGCCGATCAGCAGGATAAAGCAAAGCTGTTGCACACTTTGTTTGATGAAACATATATCAGAGATATTATAAAGCGCAACAGAGTTAGGAATGCCAGAGAAATAGAAGACTTGCTGAATATATTGTCTTCCTCAATTGGTTCTTTGACAAATCCGGAAAAATTAAAAAATACATTTAGAAGTGTAAAAAATTCCAGGATTACTGCCCATACAATAGGCAAATACCTAGGATATTTTGAAGATGCCTTTTTGGTAGAATCTGCACAAAGATACGATATAAAAGGTAAGGCGTATATTGAAACTCCTAAAAATATTATTTTACTGATCTGGGGCTTCGCAACGCAAGACTTGGTTTTAGACAAAACGAACCAACCCATGGGGTGGAGAATATTGTCTACAATGAATTAAAAATTCGAGGCTTTGAGGTAGATGTGGGTATCGTGCCTATTGCAGAAAGAAATAAGCTGGGAAAAGTAGTTAGAAAACAGCTGGAGATAGATTTTGCATGTAACAAGGGCAGTAAAAGATATTATGTGCAATCTGCTTATTCCTTGCCTGATGAAGAAAAAAGGGCACAAGAAATCAGGCCTTTTATGAAAACCGAGGATTCCTTCAAGAAAATAATTGTAACAAATGATGTTGTGCCGACAACATATGATGATCATGGAATATTGACCATGAATTTATTGGACTTTTTAATGGATAGCGAAAGCTTGGAAAAATAAAGTGCTTACACTTTTAAATAATTACGTATTATACTTTACTTTCACATAATCGTATTGCTTCGCCCTGTCAGGTACATTTAGTATTTACCATTGATAGAACTTAAGTTTTAAGCTATAATTTTTTTACCAGAGCAATCTGGAAAACATTATTAAAGGAGAATGCTGTTTGAGGAACAATAATATTTTGGAGATTGTAGTGTAACCGGAAGGTTTGCACAAATACAATCTCGTCAAACCTTCTGGTATTAAAAAACAAATAACAGGAGGCAAAAGCAATGAAGAAAGATAATTATTTAATTCGTTTGGAAAAATCTAGTGACTATTTTGAAGTCGAAAATTTAACTAGAGAGGCATTTTGGAATATTTATCGTCCGGGATGTTTGGAGCATTATGTGATTCATGTCTTGCGTTCAGACAAAGATTTTGTGCCTGAACTTGATTTTGTGTTGGTAAAAGATGCTAATATTATTGGTCATGTTATGTATATGCATGCCACTATAATGACTGATGATGAAAGCAAGGTGCCCATTATGACTTTTGGCCCCATTAGCATAGCACCTCAATACAAGAGACAGGGTTATGGTAAAATTCTTTTAGATTATTCTATGAAAAAAGCTGAAAAATTGGGCTGTGGTGCTTTATGCATAGAAGGAAATATTGACTTCTATGGCAAGTCAGGCTTTGTAGTGGCAGGAACAAAAGGTATATATTATTATGCAGCTAAAAAGAGGGAATAGTTCCTTATTTTTTAATGAAAGAACTAAAGGCGGGATACCTTGATGGCATAACGGGAACTTACCATACACCACAGGGTTATTTTGTAGATGAAGAAAAAGTAGCAATATTTGATGCACAATTTCCATATAAGGAGAAGAAAATATTGCCTGGACAAATTTTTTAAGGAGATGGCTGAGATGAGGCTTTGCATTGCAGTTACGGTATTGTCTTAGAAAACAATAAATAAGAGGAGGCAATACCGTGAATTATAAAGTAATAGATAAGGATAAATACTATCGTGCAGGAGTATATAGACACTTTACGGAGGACTGTAAGTGTTCTGTGTCTATAACTGCCAGACTTGATGTGACAGAGCTGGTTCGTTATTCTAAGGTCACTTCTACCAAGTTTTACCTTAATTTTCTCTACATTCTTTCTAAAACATTGAATGCCAGAGAAGATTATAGGCTGGCATATTTATGGAAAAGTGACAAGCTTATATGCTTTGACAAGGTTAACCCATGCCACTATGTGTTCTATGCTGATACGGAAACTTGTACACCTGTTTATAGCGAGTATTATGCTGACTACAGGCAGTTTTATGCTACAAGTATGGCCGATATGGCAAAAGCTAAAAGTACTCGTGAATATGGGCTGGATATGGAGCACCATCCCAACTGGTTTGATGCATCCTATATTTCTTGGCTTTCCTATGATTCCTTCCACGTAGAGCTGCCGGACGGCTATCTCTATTTTCAGCCGATTATTAACTGGGGAAAGTACAGGAAAGAAAATGACAGGCTTATGATGCCCGTCACGGTCCGCATGAACCATGCCGTGGCTGATGGCTATCTTGTTTCCAAAGTATTCTTATTGCTTGATGAGAATATTAAAGCCTTTGTACAGGGTTGAAGTTTTAAAAGCATCTACTTCGGTAGATGCTTTTTTTGTTACGCCTAGCTTCTGCCACCTTCCTAACTGTTTTTAGATTGCTAAATACGGAGAGCTGTGGGAGGGATAAAGATGGCAGAGAAATTGCCTTTTTATCAACTAAAACATGGCTTGTCCTAATATGCAAATTATGATAAAATTTGTATATTAGAAAGGAGTGGTTTAAATGACGATTGCTAGTATTAAACCTTCATCAGAATTGCGCAATCATTATAATGAAATATCTGCTCTTTGCCGAGAAACAAGACAGCCGGTCATCATAACAATAAATGGACATGAGGATACAGCTATTTTAAGTTTTCAAGAATATAAGCAAATGGAAGCAGAGCTAGAGCTTTTAAGAACATTGGCTGAAGCGGAAGAAGATGTGGCCCAAGGTAGAGTTGCTCCTATGGATAAAACGTTTAGGCGATATTAGAGCTAAGCTGTTAAAGGAGAAGTTGAAATGAGATATAAGCTAGTGAGAACTGACAAAGCCAATGATCAACTTTTTGACATTGTTCAATTTATAGCAGGAGATTCTCATAGTATTTCTGCTGCCTTGGATTATCTCAGTTTACTGGAGAAAGCTATTAATAGTCTGCAACGGTTTCCTAAAAAAGGAGTAATACCTCGTTATAGTATTCTTAAACGGCAAGGCTACAGAGTGTTAATAGTTGAACAGCCATTTAGTATTCTATAAAATTAATGAACATAAAAAAGAAGTTTGTATATATGCAATTTTAGATGGTAGAAGAGAATATGCAAAGCTTCTTTAGGCTATATCTTATTTTCACATAATTGTATCAATTTGCCCTGTCAGGTACATTTATTTTAAGCTTTTTATATAAATACAAGCACCATGTTTTAGGTGAAATAGTCTATCTAAAACATATACAAATTGGGACGGTTCCAAATTGGCTAAAAAGAAAAAGCTTTGCTTAGGTAGAAATTCTACTTAAGCAAGGCTTTTTTTTAATTCCAGATAACTATGCTATAATGATAGAAGATTAATTTTGTGGATAAATATGAGAAAGCGGGGAAATCTTCATGAATAGAAAGCGATTTTCTAAGAAATTGCTGGGAAGCATAGTTCCTTTGTTAGTGGTTGCTGGCTTTGCTGCTATGCAACCTACGGTAACTTTTGCTCAGACAACAGCTGCGAATGTGCAGGGAACTAGTGCTACGGCTGATAAGCTGAAGCTGACCAAGGACTTAACCAAGCTTATTGGTGATGACGGAACACATGTTCCGGGATTGGCAGTAGTTGTCTATAAAGATGGCAAAAAAGCTTATGCTAAAGCTCTGGGCAGGCGCTATATTGATGCAACGAATCCTGCCAAGGACTTGCCCATGACCTTGGATACTCGTTTTCGTATAGCTTCAGTTTCCAAGCAATTTACGGCTTTAACCATCATGCAATTGGTGGAAGCCGGTAAGGTGAATCTGGATGAGGAAGCAGGTAAGTATCTAGGCTTTAATCTGCGCAATCCTAATTTTCCTAACACTCCCATTACTTTGAGAATGCTGATGAGTCACACATCTTCTTTGCGAGATGGTAAAATGTATGCCATTCCGCCTAGTGAGAGTGTTCAACAGTTCTTTGTGCCTGAGGGCAAATATTACGAGGGCGGTGCGCATTTTGCGCCGGCTGATCAGGCTCCTGGCAAGTATTTTAAGTACTCCAATATTAACTATGGTATTTTAGGTACCATTATTGAAAAGGTTACCAAGGAAAGATTTGATTTGTATCAAAAAAACCATATTCTAAAGCAATTGGGAATAAAGGCAAACTATTCACCTAGCGAGTTTACAGCCCAGGAGCTAAAGCAGTTGGGCACAGTTTATCAAAAGCAACAAGGCGGTGTCTGGGCTGAAAAAGGACCCTGGGTAGCTCAGGTTGATGATCCTACCAGCAAGGCCATTACCCAAAAAGGTATGGTTCAGATAAATAATCCTGATGTAAGGGATACGGATGCCTGGTATAGCCTGAAAAAATTATGTGCCTGGCACTAACGCAACGGTTTTCTCTCCCCAAGGTGGGCTGAGAATTTCTGCTAATGAGCTTTCTCATCTTTTAGAAATGTATTGCAAAATGGTCGCTATAAGGGAAAACAAATAGTTAAACCTAGTCTGCTCAAAGAAATGTTTACCACTCAATGGACCTATAATCCTGCCGTCCCCAATGGTAAAACCTATGGCGGAACCATTGAAGCCTATGGCCTGGCAGAGCAGCCTTTCTTCGGCAATGGCACTTCCCGGGTTACCAAGCTGCCTAATCTCAATTTCTATGGACATTTGGGAGAAGCCTATGGCTTGCTTTCCGGAGTATTGCTTGGACCTGTTCCCAAGGATGGCTTCTTGTACATCTCGAACGGGGAAGCCGTAGCCGAGGATGATGATCCTCGTAGTGCCGGTGTATTCAGTTCCAATTATATTTGGGAAGAAAACATTATGGATACTATTTGCCAAAATATGTTTAAAAATAAATAGTCCAATTAAAGAAGCAAAATGAATATTTAAGAAATCAACTTAACAGGATTTGCAACAGACTCTCTCGAGCATATAATAATAGGATTTGGGTAAAATCACTATTGTTTATATGGCTGGATGGGAGCCTGTTTTTTTATATCGTTGTGTATAGTTTCGCCTTTTGGATAATAGGAAAAAGAAAAATGAAGTGATAAAGTTTAAATAAAGAAAATAGGCTTACTAGAGTTTTTAAGGCACGAATAAAATGAAAATAATGATTTTACCTTAAATTCCTATATAATATACATGACAGAGGTAAGGAGGCGAGTGCAGGTGCGGAAAAAGACCTTGCTTTTTCGGAAGAGGCTTTACACGCTGCTCCGAGGCGTAGAAGAATATCCTATTACCGTGTTAGTAGCATCTACCGGTTATGGCAAGACTACAGTAGTACAGCAGTATTTGGAGAATACTCCAACTCAATATTCATATATTGATATTGCCGGACCTGAGGATATTGCTTTTTGGCAAAAGCTGTGTGATGCAACAGCTGAAATTGTTCCTAAGCTTGGTCAAGCTTTGCGCTTAATTGGCTTGCCAAGTGATGATTTAAAAAATTGCCAGTGTTATTGCCACGTTAAAGGACAAGCTTACTGAACCTCTAATCCTGGTGGTAGATGATTGTCAATTGCTGTCGGAAAATAGCAAGCTATTCAGCTTGTTTACCACGATTGCTTTGGAGGAACTTTCCAATTTGCATTTAGTATTGCTGTCACAAAAAGTTCCTGGTTTTCAAAGACTATTGCTTGTTCTTGGAAAGAGAAACCCTAGCTTTTAATTTGGAAGAAACCGGTGATTATCTAAAGCTAAAAGGCATGCATCTGGCCAAGCAAGTAATAGAAGATATTTATCAACAGTCCGGGGGATGGGTTTCTGTTTTGTTTTTTATTAGTGAAGCTTACAGGTATGGACGTCTGGACTATAGAATAAAATCTTTGAATCAGATGTTTGAGGAGAACTTTCTATTCTTTTTCAATGCTGAAGAAAGACAAATGTTAATAAGGCTGGCGTCTCTACATAAATTTACTGTAGATTTGGCTATTGCAGCTACAGGCAATAAGCAAATTGGCAAAGTCCTTGCCCAGCTGGAAAAAAATAATGCCTTTATTACCGTAGATGGTGCAGGCTGGTTTAGCTTTCATGCCTTGCTGCAAAATTATTTAAAGCAACAGTGTCCGGATGATGCTGAACAAAAAGGCTTTTATCTGCGAGCCGGTTTCTGGTATTTGCAACAGGAGGAATATAACCAGGCCTTACAGTTTTACTGGCGGGCCGGTAAGCTGGAGCAATTTTTGCAGAAAGCAGAGAAACAGCAGTATTGGATTAATAATTGCCTATGGCAGCTATCGGATATCATGCCTGATTTAATTAACATAGAGTGGACCAAATATCCCAAAAGCTTTTTGCAGATAGCTTTTGCACTGCTTCGGTTAGGCAAGGAAGACACCAGCAAACTGGGGTATGAAATACTTAAGAATTTGGAGGCATGGAGCGAGAAGAGTAAGACAAAAATAGCCAAACGGATACAGGGAGACTGCATACTGATTCAAACTTTTTTAGGCTTATATGAGGATAATAACTGGAATGAACATTTTTATAAGGCCCAGAAGATTTTCCAAGGTCAACACTCTCTGGTTTTATTACCTTCTGCACCTATTACTTTTGGCATGCCTATGTTTCTTTATCTGGAATACAGGCAACCGGGCACTCTTGCTAAAGTAATAGAGGAGGACATGATGTGTCCTTTGGAAAATCTGGTTCCCGGTTTTGGTCACGGCATGGACAAGGTTGTTCAGGCAGAGGCTGCCCTTGTACGCTACCAGCTGGAGGAGGCAGTTAACTTTGCACGACAAGCTCAGATTGCTACCAGAGCGAAAGAACAATATTTCTTGGAAATGTGTGCAGTGTTTACTATTTTGCGTAAGGACTTGGTTACCGGAGATTATATTGATGCCTTAAGGCAAATGGAAGAAATAAAGAGCATCGCAGAAACTGCCCTGCAAGACAAAGAAAACTATAATCAGGCTGCGTACCGCCAGGTGGTGGAGTTTAGCGAAGGTTTTCTCTATACCTCGTTAGACGAGCCTGAGAAGATTCCGGAGACTTATTTAGCCAGAAATGCTGAAAATAGTCATTTGCTACAAGGTATGGGTCTGTATAATCTTTTGAGGGCGAGAAGTGCCTATTTGATGGGGAATGTGTCGATTGCTGCGGCTGAGTGTGATTTGGTACTGGAACTTGGGCGGCACAAGGTGCAGCATAGTCAGCTGATTCGCTTGGCGGCACTTATTTTAAAAAGCAAGGCGGAAAGAAGACTTTTAAATAACGAGCAAGCAATAAAGCTTTTGAGCACTGCCTTAACGGAAGCAGCCAGGGATGAAATCTATTTGCCTTTTGTGGAAAATGCGGAAGAATTACTGCCACTCTTGGCTGAGATAAAAAATAAGAAGGATCTGCCTTCCGCCTACTGGAATAAGCTGATGTCTATCTGCCACTTACAAAAAGAACAACAGGTAAATTGGCATTTGCCAACAGGCAATACGAATCTTTCTCTCCGTGAAATAGAGGCCCTTAAACTGGCGGCTAATGGCTTGACGCAGAACCAGATTGCTGAACAAATGCAGGTAAAAGCTGTTACTGTAAAAAAGCATCTGATTAATGCTTATGCTAAATTGGGAGCGTCCAATAAAGTAACGGCAATCCAGCTGGCCAAAATCAAGAAACTATTCTAATAAAATTGTCTGCGACTTATGGCAAATAGCCATAAGTCGCTTTTTTTTATGTTCTAAATTTACTGCGTTAACTTCACCTTTTGGATAATAGGATAAATGTTTTTTTCTTGTACACTAAACTTAACAAGATAGTAGCGTGTACACTTAAGCACCTGCGGAAAGGTCAATATTTAGTGGGGAGAGAGCAAAGGTGAAGGGAGGGGATTGTTATGGTAGAAGAAGTAATGATTAAGAATTTAACGCGTAATGATACGATTAAAAAGGTATATAAGAAATTTTTTGGATTAATTGGTATGGGTATTATTGCGTCTACCGTAGGTGTGGTTTTCGATTCTGCTTTGGCTGGCAACGTAATCAAGGGTATGGCCATTGCCTCTATTTCCATGGCCAACCCGGTGTACCTTTTGTCTACTATGCTGTTTATGATTTTCTCTTTAGGTGGTGCAACGGTTTGCTCCCAGTTTATTGGAGCAGGGGACCGGGCAAAAACTAACATTGTTTTTTCGCTAAGTGTTAAGATTGGTTGCTTGATTGCTGTTATTTGCGCAGTGGTAATCATGTTGCTGAGAGTGCCTACTGTTCAGGCCTTGGGTGCTAAGGATCCACAGCTTATTGAGATGACCTCTAGCTATATCATAGGCTTATGTATCAGCATGCCCTTTGTGCTTTTGTATAATGTGTTTACCAGCTTTGTCAGCCTAGACGGTTCTCCTCAAATTGGTTTTGTAGCATCTGTTGTGGCGGCATTATCTAAAATTGGCCTGGATTTGTTATTAATCGTAGTTTTCAAGATGGGAATAATAGGTGTTTCCTTGACTACTGGTTTAAGTATGATTTTAGGCTTATTAGTTGTCAGAAAGCACTTTAAGAAGGATTACTGCAGCTTAAAATTTGTAGCTTGTCGTCAAGAATTGGGACTGTTGAAAAATATTATTATGACAGGTTTTCCTAATGCCAGTTCTTTTTTGTGGGCAGCTGTCAGAGCCATTTCTCTGAATAAGGTATTGCTTACTGTAGGTGGAGTTGCAGCTATGTCAGGAGCAGGTATGTCTGATAGCATAGGAGGTTTGTTAACCTTTGTACTGATGACCTTTGGTTATACCATGACTAGTATGCTGGGACTCTTCTATGGCGAAAAGGACAAGCGGTCCATGCATGATGTTCTTGCGCTGGGCTTAAAGCTGGGTCTTATTGTCTCAACAATCTTTGCAGTGCTGATTTTTGTAATGGCACCTAGCGTACCAGGTGTATTCGGAATCAAGGATCCTGTGGCTATCAGTGCCGGCGTTGCAGCGGTGAAGGCTTTAGCTTGTTATTTCATCAGCATGGAATTGCATTATATCTTCCTGTATGTTTATCAAAGCACTAAGCATACTCAAATGGCTAATTATATTGTAATCAGCCGTCAGTTGCTGTTCTTCGTTCCACTATTGTACCTGCTTTCCGGGCAAATGGGCTTGAAGGGTGTATGGGTAGCCCAGATTTTGGCTGACTGGTTGGCTATTCTATCTATTCCGCTAATTGTCCTGATTCGTACAGGAAAAAATCCCTTTGTTATTAATAACATGTTTATGCTGCCACCTGATTTTGATCAGATTAAGCTGTATGCAGACGTTTCCGTACGCTATACCACGCATTCTCTGGAGATGTTTATGTCCAATCTTAAGAATCGTGTCTCTTATGCCATTAGTTCTCGTACCGAGACAGTGGCCAAGAACATTATTAGCCACATGGGCGTAGTTACCGGTAACGATTCTTTTGATATCAGAATTGCAGAAATTGATAAGGTTAAAACCATTAAAATGCGCTACGGCGGTGAAAAGCTTGATGCCATAAAAGAAGAACCGCTTAAAGAACGGGTAGCTTCTGCTACCTTGTATGAAAGCAATAAACGTCACGCCCGCGCTGAAGAGTTGCTTAAGACAGCCTTGCAGAAGAATTGTGTAACAGTGAGCGATATGACAGGTTTTTTGCGTGATCATTATGATGAATACCAATTACCTAGCGGTAAGGTTGTAAATTTAAAGCAAATTCCTTTCTATGCCTCTGAATATGGCAACACCGAAGGAAGAGAAGTTTTGTTTACCAAGCCTCAGGCAGATACACAGACTGTGCCATTATATGTACAGGGCATTTGTGCACATGGTATCAGAACAAATGCCACAACCTCTGCTGCTGTGCTAGTAGCCCAAGAGCAAAAACCGGCTATGATGTTCTGTAGCATAGGAACACCCTGCACCGGTATTTTCGTTCCTTTCTTTCCGTTACAGACTAAGGTAGAAGAACATTACGCCGGTACAGCCATGACCAATACGGCTATTGCCACGAATTTGCTGTTAATAGGTTTTTATGTACGCATGGCACCAACGGTGCAAAATCTACTCCGGCCGGCAGAAAAAGAAGCCCTAAGTGAAGTTCAAAAGCTAGAGGCAACAGTTTCTCCTGAGACTTTGACAGCACTTTCCCAAAAATGGGCGGCCAAAGCTTATGAGCTGACAGAACAGGCGCATACAGGAGTACAAAAGAGAATGGCGGACATTTTTGCTCATAGACATAGTTGATTTTGTTTAACAACTTGCAATCTGTATGGGATATGATAATATAAAAACAAGAGATTCAAATTTCATATAACATAAACGGAGAAAACAAAATGAAAATATTGGTCATGACAGGAAGTCCCCATAAAGATGGTACATCTGCTTTGCTGGCAGATAAATTTATTGAAGGAGCTAAGGAAGCAGGGCATGAGATTTATCGCTTTGATGCCGGATTTAAGAATATTCATCCCTGCACAGCCTGCTATACTTGCCAAAATACAGATAATGGTTGTGTCTTTAAGGACGATGAGCAGGAGCTCTATCCTCAAGTCTTGGCGGCAGATGCAGTAGTGTTTGTTGCGCCGATTTATTATTATGGTATGTGTGCCCAGCTAAAGCTGGCTATAGATCGTTTCTTTGCTTTGGGAGATACCTTGAAAGGCAATAAAAAATGTGCTCTGCTATTAACCTGTGAAGACGAAACGACGGAATCCGTAGAGGGAGCCATTGCAACGGTAACAGGTATGTGTAACTATTTGGAATGGAAAATAAGAGATTATTAGCGCACTATCCTGCCTTGATAGGGCAGCTATAGAAAAGACAGCTTATCCGCAAAAAGCATATGAGCTGGGTAAGGCATTCTAAAAACTGCTCTCCAGCATGAAACATATTTAATTTGAACTAAAAAGCTCTACTATCCTATAAGGGTAGCGGAGCTTTTGGCTTTTTGTACAGGTAAATGGACAGACGGGAATCTTAACCCTTCCGGATGTTTGTTTTTAGCAAATTTTAAAACTTACAAATTATGGTATAATACTGTTGATTGTTAATCTGGCTATTAATTTCTATAGATACAGGACTAAACTATGAAACTTTTATCACATGACAGGACTTTTGTGGGCGATGAATTTATAGCCCAACTAAATGTTTTAGTTTTCTTTGCCGCCATACAATATATAGGCGTTTTTGTGACAGTGTTATTTCCGGTCAGTTGCTTGGTGAAGCAGCCTTGGCTGGTATCATGCTGGTTAATTCCCTAATTGCCTTTGGTTCTTTTATTTCCATACTTCCGGTGGCAGGCAGCGTTGTTCTTGTTAATGTCATTAGCGGTTTGGCAGACAATGATAGGGTAGAAAAAGCCTATAGTCAGGGCCTTATTATGACCGTTGTTATGGGAGGAGCCTTAAGTATTATTTATGTGTACTTAAGAGGACATCTCACTATGTTCATTTCTGGCAGTGGTGAACCGCTCTTCTATGCTAATCAGTATTTTCATTTCATCAGTGTTTTGCCCATTTTTCAAGCTATTTCAGCTTTCTTGTATGCCCATATTATAAATCAGGGCGAAAATCATTTGTGTGCCATAGGTGCTGTGGTACAGATGGTTAGCAATGTTATACTTTCTTATATTCTATGTAACATATATGGCATTATGGGCGTTGCTATTGGTACCATAGTTAGTCATGCTGATTTTTATCATAATACTTGCCAAGTATTTCTTCAAAGAACATCGCATTCTTCGTTTTCAATGGTATTTTCAATGGAAATCTGTCTTTAAAATAATGAAATACAGCTTATGCGATGCCATGGTTTATTTAAACCTAGCTATTATGGAATATTTCTTAACCAATTTTATGGCTAACAATTTTGGAACAGATGCTATTTCCTATATTAGCTATTGTAGTCAGCTTACTGGGCTTTTTCTTAGCTGTTTTGTCAGGACCTGGCGTCAGTGCCGAAGCTTTTTTGCTGATTTATAGAACAGAAAATAATCAGCACGGCATTTTAAAAACCATGCGGTTGGCTATTAAAGCGGCTATAGCTATAGGTGTTTTTTTAACTGTTCTTGTTTTTATCTTTGCGCCCCAGCTTGTTGCGTTCTTTGGTATAAGTCAAAGTTATTTAGCTCCTATGGCCATATATGCTGTCCGTGTAATTTCGTTAATTCCCACCTTTGCGGCCTTGATAGTTCTTTATTGTTCTTATTTAAACTATTCCAATATGTTATTGCTTTCCAGTACTTTTATGTTTGTAACTTTAGTTGTCATACTTTTGCCAGCCAGCCTTTTAGGTGGTATAGGCTGGGGGCTTAAAGGCATCTGGAATGGTTTTGCTTTAAGCTTTCTGCTAAGTCTGGCTATTGGTGCAGGAATCGTGTATTTATGCACTTCCAGATTCAAATTTCCCATTGTCCTAGATGAAAAAGAGTTTAACAAGGAAATAAGCTATGATTTGCCCTTTTCCACACAAGGCATTGGACAAGCTCTTGATCTTCTGGAAAGAGATTTAAAAGCAAGACAGATTGATGATCGGGCGTTATATAAAACCTTGCTTTTGTTTGAAGAAACAGAGGCTTTGGCTTTAAAACGAACCGATTCAGCAGATGCGATTATGGAAATCAATGTGAAGATTGAACCGGATAAAATAATACTTATTCTGAGAGATAGTGGCATCTATAGTGATGTAACAGATGTGGACGGACGGATTAGTTCTTTTGAGTGTTATGCAGCCTATCAGCTGATTGGTGCAACTACTCATAAAAAATTCTTCTTAACATCGGGTTACAATAGGACAATTTATCATATTCCCAGAAATACCCAACCGGCATAAAAATAGCTCTTCCTTTTATAAGGAAGAGCTATTTTCTATTTATTGCTTTATTTTCTTGGTTAAGGTTAAGATGTTGGCATTGTCTTCAAATTTATAGGCTACATTATCCATCATTTTTTTAGTAAGGAAAATACCCAACCCGCCAATGGGGCGGTCGTTGGCAGATAGCTTCAGATTCGGATCTGTTTTTTTCATGGGATCGTAAGGAGTACCATGATCCTTGAAGATAATAAGAGCGTCATCGCGAGCACTATCATCATAGCCAACAGAAATACTAACCAGGCCATCCTTATTGGGATAGGCATAGTGGGCGACGTTAACAAATATTTCTTCTATAGCCAATTCTGTTTTCCAGAGAATGTCTTCCGGACATTGGAAGATAGCCTTTAATTGTTCCTGCACAAAAGCTTGTACTTCGGGAAGCTTTTCAGATTGAGCAGGAACTTCTAAAGTTTTTAACATATCTATCCTCCTTACTCAACTGTCAATATGTCAATAAAACCGGTTACCTCTAAAGCTTCTCTAGGCATTTTTCCCACATTGATTAATCTCATGCTGCCTTGTTTAGCCATTTTTTTCTGGGACATTAAGAGTACTCTAAGCCCGGCACTGGAAATATAGTCTAGCTTTGCAAAATCCAAGGTTAGTTTTTGTACATCAGGGCCTAAAGCGGTGATCTCCTTTTCCAGATCTGGTGCAGTCAAAGTGTCCAAACGCCCTTCTATGCCAATGGTTAAGGCATTGCCTTCTTGCTGCTTAGTAATTGTCATGATAAAACATCCTTTCTGATTTATGAGTGTGGTACATAATAACCTAGGATAAATTCTTCGTAAACTTCACGCTGAGCATGGTAATATCATCGGCCTGCTCGGAACCGTTACAGAATTTGTCTACATCGTTAGTTATTGCATCTATTACGGCTTGGCAATCTTCTATCTTGATACTGTTCAAGAAGGCTACCAGGCGATCGTCGCCGTAAAGCTCCTTGACAGCATTGGTTGCTTCTGTAACACCGTCTGTGTAGGTGTAGAGCAAACAACCTGGATCTAGCTTAAAGGACAATAGCTTGTAGGGAATGCCATCCATGGATGCCAAAGGAGGACCGGAGCGGCCTTGCAACCAGCTGAATTTGCCATCTTTCTGGAAGAGGGGCTTGTTGTGCCCGGCATTAATATATTTAATCTCACCGGTTTCATGGTTAAGAATACCTGCAAAAGCAGTTACGAATAACATGGCATCATTGTTGGCACACAATTCATCATTGGCCTGAGTGATAGCCTTAGCTAAGTCTGTAGGGTTAGATAAAATATGATTACGTATTTCTGTACGGGCTGTCATCATGAAGAGGGCGGCAGGAATTCCTTTGCCGGAAACATCGGCGATAACAAAGGCTAAATCGTCACCTACCAGGAAGAAATCATAGAAGTCACCGCCTACCTCCTTGGCGGTAGACATGGAAGCACGGACCTTAAAATTGCTTGTACCGGCATTTTCAGGCAAGGCCTTAGGTAGTGCAGAGGCTTGAATAGCCTTGGCAAATTCCAGCTCCCGGTCAATACGGGAAGCAGCTTCGGCAATAGCAGCTTTAAGAGCACTTACAGTACTGTTGATGTCAGAGGAGAGGGTGGCAAATTCTTTGAAGTTGTTAACCTCTACCCGTTTGTCCAAATCAGCCATTGGTAATGGTATTTAAGGTAGCATTAATAGTGTAGATACTTTTAATAACTGTCTTATTTAAAAGATGTGACAAGATATAATATACTACTGTGAACAATAAAAAGTAGAAGAACGCATTCCAAATAAGCAAGATGTTACGTTTAGCGTAAATATCGCTATAAGGTGAGGTAACCAAAATATTATAATCAGCATGCTTGTCATAAGCGGCTAGCTGCAGCTTGTTATTGTATCTTATGTCAAAGAAACCGTTATTACTGCTAAAAGTCCCTATGAGTTAAGCCTAAAACAGTAAAGGGTTTGCCTACCATCTGTTTGTCTGAGGAACTAACAATAATGCCTTCATTGTCAAGCAAGGAAGCAGTACCATCGTTACCTATGGTATAGTTGGTTAAAAGATTACTGAGAGAATTTTTGTTTAATAAGTTTTTATAGCGAGCGGCGGAAAAACGCACCTGCACAATACCGGGCTGATCTATCCGGGCTACACCAATGGCTTTAACGGAGCCTTCTTCAACAGTGGTGCTGGGCCGGATTTGCTCATTAATAATGGTATTGGGGTTCTTAATAATCTCCATATATTTTTGAGTGGCCAGGTGATCGTTGTAATTAAACGTGCCTACATATTTAGCAGGGTAGCTGGCAATAGTTGTGCCGCTGGCATCTGTAACATTAATGCCAAAAACATTTTCGCTGACGGCCAACTGCTTGAGTGCACTCATATCTTGTAAAAGTTTGGGCTGTAATTTGAGCCTTTCCGCAATGGCTTGTACCTTATCAACCAGCATAGCCATCTGTGGTATTTTGCAGCATAATATAGTTGTTGGCAGCAGTACGTACTTGACTGCAAATATAGAGGGTTTCATTGGCCAGAAAAGAACGTGATTCAGTTTCGGCCTGCTTGGTTTGCAGAGTGTAGGAAACGCCAAAAGTCACACAAAAAGCGGCAATAACGAACATTAATAAGGATCTTTGAAAGAATGGTTCCAGGGAGGAGAGATTTTTTTTATCATTGTCGATTGTTTTTATATGAAATCTGCTGAGATCTAATTTCATAATATTCCACCCCGTTCCCTAACCAGGCTTTCCAAGAAGATGTCATAGGTTATTTGATCGTAGGGCGCAGAAATACTACCTGACGTGATTAAATCAGCCAAGTTGTCTGTATCCTTCTTTATTTCATAAGGAATATTAGGATTAATATAAGGCAGACGGCAATAGTTGCCGGCCAGGTTTAATTTTACAGCAGACTTTTCCACAGGGAGAAGGTTATTGTGCAGATAATCATTTATTAAATCAAAATTGCCAAGTCCCAATCCTTGACTACGGAAGTTAAGACTGCCTTGGGTGACAGATTATACTGATTCTCGTCTACACCGATAACCCAATGTTCTTCTTTTTCAGCTTCCTGAATAACACCTAAGCCGGCTTGTCCGGCTACTTGGAAAATAATATCACAGTTGTGAATATATAATCTCTGGGCTAGGTCTGCACCCTTTTTTTCGTCGGAAAAGTCTCCGATATAAGCTGCTTCAAAGTCAATATTTTTTTTCATTTCTCTGGCACCATATTGGATGCCGGCCATAAAACCATATTTAAAAGCATCAATGGCAGGAATGTCTTTACCGCCAATCAGGCCAATCCTGTTGGTCTTAGTAGTCTTGGCAGCTACGTAACCTGCCAGCATGGACGCTTCCTGGACATCAATAAGCATATAACGGTAATTAGGAGCATCAATGGTGTGCCTTTTGTCAATGAGCACAAACTGAGTCTTAGGATTAGCCTTAATCAATTCATCTAGGCCGTCGTTTTGAGAATCCTCGTTACTAAAGACTAAAAGGCCTGGCTTTTCTTGCATAATTTTTTCCAGACATTTGGTTACCGACAATTTTTCAGGATTAGCATAGGCTTCTACAGGAACCTTTAAAGAAAAGTGCCTAACACTGTTCCAGCAATTGTTATAAAATTTATTATCTTCGCCATAGGAAGCACTATCAGCAAAAAATATTATTTTCGTGTAAGAGTCTTCTTTAGTTGTAACACGATATACTAGATAGCCTAGTGCGAAAAAGCAGGATAAAAGCACTGCAAATATTGCCAGTGAGGTTTTTTTCATCTAAAGACACTCCTTAGATATGCTGTATCAATAAAATTATACCTATTACTATACATTTTTTATTATAACATAAAGTGACTTTGTTGACATAGCAAACCGAGTACAGAATTATGTTGAAGAAAGGAGAATGTTTAGTGTATAATTAATAAATCTTGTGAAAAAGATAATTAGTGGAAAAGGGGAAATAAATTATGTGGCAAAAAAAAATATTGGCAGGATTATTAGCAGTAAGCTTAGGCTTAATGGTAGGCTGTGGCAGTACTGAGAAGAAAGCAGAAGCTCCTAAAAAAGCTGAGGAGCAAAAAGTACTACACATTGCTACCAATGCAACCTACGTACCTTTTGAATTTAAAGATAAAGAAGCTACCGGCAAGGATTCTGACTACAAAGGCATGGAGATTGATATGGTCAGAGAGGTTGCCAAACGTTTGGGTATGACGACTAAAATGGAAAATATCGCTTTTAATGGCGTTATCCCGGCTATTTTGTCCAAACAAGTTGATTTGGCAGCTACAGGCATGACCATGACTAAGGAACGGGCTACCAAGGTTTCCTTTGCAGCACCTTTCTATGAGTCTAAGTTAGCTTTTGTTGTTCTCCAAAAGAGCGACGTTCAAAAACCTGAAGACCTTAAAGGCAAGAGAATTTCTGCCATGGTAGGAACTACCGGTGCTAAGTATGGTCAGTCTCATGGCATGACCGTAAAACAATTCGATAATAGTTCCGAAGCTATTTTGGAAATGGAAACAGGCAATGCTGATGCTGCTATTGTAGATAAACCGGTAGGCGAGTATTATTCTTCCTTGGAAGGCAAGGGTAAGGGCAAAGTTAGAGTTATTACCATTCCTGATTCCAAGTCAGAGCTTTTAGGTTTTGTTATGAATAAGGACAACAAAGAACTACAACAAAAAGTAAACAAAGCCATTGCTGATATGAAGAAAGATGGTACCTATAACAATATTTACAAGAAATGGTTCAATGTAGAAGCTCCTAATCTGCCAGAATCAGCAGAAAAAGCTTTAGGCTTATAAGAAAAAAACTTAAAATTTTTGACGGTGGGACAAAGGGACGCGTCCGCCGTCCCACGTAAGTGGGACAGCGGACGCGTCCCTTTGTCCCAGTTTATCTTTTTATGCTTATTCAGCGGGAACAATGGTGCCTTTGAATTCGTTGGCAATATAGTCTTTAACACCTTGAGATTGGAATAACTTAGCAATCTTTAGATAGGTTTCGTTATTTTTGTCTTTTTCTCTGGCAGCTAGAACCATGACAGCCAGGGGTTCAGTCTTATCCTCCAGGAACAAGCCTTGCTTTTTAACATCCAGACCGGCGCTCATTACATAGTTCATGGTAATAACAGCCAAGTCTACATCCGGTAGACTACGGGGCAGTTGAGCCGCTTCAAGTTCTTTAAATTTCAGGTTCTTAGGATTCTTTTCTACATCTTTAACTGTAGCCTTAAAGCCAACACCCTTCTTCAAGGTGATTAAGCCTGCCTTTTCCAATAGCATTAAACCACGGCCACCGTTGGTAGGATCGTTAGGAATGGCAACTACGGCACCCTCCGGTACTTGCTTGATATCTTTTATCTTATTGCTGTAAATACCCATTCTCATCAAAATAGTTTTACCGATAGCCACTAGCTTATTATTGCTTTGCTTGTTAAAGTTTTGCAGAAAGGGTTCGTGCTGATAGCTGTTTAAATCTAGTTCGCCTTCAGCCAAAGCTTTATCAGGGGTAACATAATCGGAAAATTCCACGACTTGAATATTGAGACCTTGCTTTTTGCCTTCTTTGGCTACAGCTTCTACAACCTGGGCATGAGGACCTGCAGTGGCACCAATCTTAATTACTTTGCTTTCCGTCGGTTTGGCAGCTTCTTGCTTGGTATTGCTAGCAGCACCGCCGCAACCGACGATACTAAGGGCGAAGATGGATAGTGCGCTCACAATGATCAGTTTTTGTATTTTTTTCATTTTTATTAACTCCTTGGGTTATAATTTTTTTTATCAAACAAGCAGATTTTGCATATAAAAAATCCCGGATGGTTATACACCAACCCGGGATTAAATGTTCAAGCGAATACTTAATGCAAAAAATGCCGCTATGCTACAGCGACATGCCAAGTATGCCCACGCATTAGTGCCCGGGATGATAGCATTCGCATGCTGCACATATTAAGTTCTGCAGTAAAGTTTGCTTTCATGTCGGGCTCCTCCTAAAATTCATACTTGTTTGATATGCTTAGAATTATAACACCATGAAATAAAATGTCAACAACTTTTTCGGAAAATGTAACATTTTAGGCCTAAAAGTAGGATTCCCTTTGGGCGTAGCTATTTGATATAATAGGATTAAGGATGGTTAAAAAACATGAAAATACTTTTTATTTGTCACGGCAATATTTGCCGTAGCCCTATGGCTGAATTTGTTATGAAGAAATTGGTACAGGATAGAAAGTTGACTGAGCAATTTTTCATTGCTTCGGCTGCTACACGAACCGATGAAATTGGTAATAGCGTTTATCCGCCGGCTAAAAGAAAGCTGGCTGAGCACGGTATTACTTGTGAAGGAAAAAGAGCCAGACAAATCACCAAGGCGGATTATGCAGAATATGATTTACTCATAGGCATGGATAGCGCCAATATTCGCGATATGAAACGGTTGTGGGATCAGGATCCTCAGCACAAGGTACACTTGCTTATGGAATATACGGATAGACCGGGAGATGTTGCCGATCCCTGGTACACGGGAGATTTTGAAGCAACCTGGCAGGATGTAGTAAATGGGTGTACGGGATTATTGGCTGCAGTTACAAAATAAAGGTCTTTAAAGGAGTTCTAACTATCATGCATTATGCTTATTGTCCTCTTTGTGGAAGTAAATTAGTTGATAAGGAAGCCGGAGATGATGGCGTCGTTCCTTATTGTGAGCATTGTAAGAAATACTGGTTTGATGGTTTTGCCAGTTGTGTCATGGTTCTAACCTACAATCAGTTTGACGAAATAGTACTATGTAGGCAGAGCTATCTGTCTGATAAATATTCTTCTCTTACTTCCGGTTTTATTACGCCGGGAGAAACAGCTGAACAGTGTGCTGTGCGAGAGGTAAAGGAAGAATTGGGTATCGATATTCAAAATCTGGAATATGCCGGTACATATTGGTTCCAACGTGGTCAAATGCTGATGCATGGCTTTATGGGCTATACACCTAAATGTGCTTTAAGCTTTCGGTGGAAATAGATGCAGCTAACTGGGTGCCGGCTAAAGAAGCAACACAAACTATGTTCCCGGATAGTCCTGGCAATGCTGTATATGGGGTATATAGAAAATTTTTAAAAAAACGTGGTTTATAAAGAAGGACCTGAGCACCTGGGGTGCTCAGGTCTTTCTTTATAATATTATAAGAAAGTAGTATAATATTATAAATAATTAATACAGAAAAAGAATGTTTTTAGTTTGACAAGAGAAGAGACTTAATTGGCAAGAATGGGGGCCGTGTTATGAGGTTTGCTAGCGCATCTGAAGCATTAGGGGCATTGATTAATGCTTATTATAATGAGCGAAATATTGATGCTGTGCTTTCCTGCGTAACTGAAGATATAGTGTGGGTGGGGACAGAAGCAAGGGAATACGTTCTTGGCAAGAAAAACTTCTGGAATTGCTAAAGGACGATATTAATGCTTATCCGGATTCTTTTGCTATTGATATTGAGCAGCCTGACGAAAAAAGGCTTAGTGATACTGTTACTTTGTTTGTGGTTAAGGGTGAACAGGTGGCCGAGCCGGGCACAGTTAATGGCTTTCCCATTAGAGGCACGGCTATTTGTACTAAAACTGCACAAGGCTGGTTAGTCAGTCATGTCCATCTTTCCGTACCTAATAGCGCTCCTGAAAAATATAATCTGCAAAAAGAAGTAGATCAGGACAGAAAAAAAGAAGAATTACTAATGTCCAGCATCCCTGGTGGCGTGGCAATTTATCGCTTGAAGAAAAACGGGGAGGTACATACTGATTATGTTTCTGAAGGCTTAGCTAAGATGTTTGGCTTTGATGATATAGAAGATTACTATGTCAATGTACCTGACAATGTTATTAATCTAACCGTCCAAGAGGATATTCCTCTGGTTTTAAAAGCGGCCAAAGAAAGTATTGCTCAACGTACTTCCATCAGCATAACATATCGTGTTCATGTTAAGAATGCACCTGATCTTTTGCAACGCTTAGATGCTAATCTGATGGAAAGTGATTTAGGGGAGGACGATTTAGGTGTTTGGTATGCAGTGCATACCAGGGTAAGCGAGCAATCAAAAAAAATAATTCAGGAACAACAAACCTTAAAAGCTTTGGTCAATGGTGTACCGGCCGGGCTGGGCGTTTATGAACTGAAGAATGGTAAGTTTATTTGACCTTCCTGAATGATGCTTTTTATAACATGATAGGGGTAACAAGAGAGAGCCGCAAAAAATTCATGGGAGATACAGCTATTCAGGCTGTGCATCCGGATGATTGGGAAAAAGTAATGGCTTTCATGCAGGAGATTTGCATGGCAAAAATTCCGGCAGCGTCTTAGTCAGGATTTGTGATGAATCCAAAAACTGGTTTTGGTTTAATCTAGCCATAGCTGTTATTAGAGCGCGCCTAAAGATGTCATTAGAATTTATATTGCCTATTCCGACTGCGATGCGCTGGTACGTGGTCAACAAGAACTGCTTAAAAACAGAGTGATGACCAATGTGGCTTTGGAGAGTTCCAAAATCATGGTATGGCGTTATGATTATAAGCACCAGAGAATAACGGATTCAGCTTCGGTGGGAGAAACTTTTCATTTGCCTAAAGTTGTGGAAAATGTACCACAAGTATTCCTTGCTTCAGAATTTGTCAGTCAAGAGAACGCTCCCTTAATACGTGACCTGTATGCCAAGGTAAAAACTGAAAAACCTGCTAGTGCAGAAATATCTTTTTGGAATCTTAACGGCAAAGGGTGAACGCTGGTTCAAAATAATCTTTACGCCGGTCTTTGATGAATTAGGCAACTATGTGGAAGCTGTCGGTTCAGCAATTGATATTACTGAGCAAAAGCAGCAGGAACGTCGCTATGAAGAAAAATTACAGCTGAAGAAAGTGGCAGCACAGCATGCCCTTGGTTATGCCAGCTATAATTTGACTAAAAACATCCTTACGGAAGTGGATAGCAATAATGTTAAGATACACAAACTACTCAATTGTCAGGTAGCTGACGAAGCCTTGCAGAAGCTGGCAGAAGCAACCATTAACCAAGAAGAAAAAGTTAGCTTTGCTGCTGTGGCGGATTGTGCAACCTTGCTCCATGCTTTTAAGAATGGTACTAACCATTTAGAAATAAGGCATCATATTCAGGGCGATGAGCGGTGGATGCAAAGTAGCTTTGATATGCTTGCCAATCCTTATACCGGTGATATTGAGCTAAGCGTAGTACTTTATGATGTTACAGAAACAGTTAGAGCCTCCCTTGTTATTGATCAGCTTTTAAAAATTGACTATAGAGCTATTTTTACTGTTGATACGAAAACCGGCGAGGTAACTCAATTTCGTACGGAAAATGAAAGCGACATAGTAAAGGGACTTATTGAGAAGCAACACACCATGGGTGATAATGAAGCTGCCTTAACAGAATTTTTCCGGGAGCTGGTTATTCCGGAGGATTTTGCCAGAGTAAGACAAGAGTGCAGTAAAGATAATATTGCGGAAAAATTAGAGAAAGTACCGGTATATGAAGTTTTCTATTCTATAAGTTCTAAGGGTGGCATCAGACACTCTAGGGCAGTTTATACTTATCTGGAAAATAATAAGACTAGCATTCTGTGTGCCATTCAAGATGTAACAGAGGCCTATGAGCGCGAAGTGCAGCAACAAGAAAAATTAAAATCTGCTTTGTTAGATGCAGAAATGGCCAATAAGGCTAAAACAGATTTTTTAAGCACCATGAGTCATGATATGCGGACACCTATGAATGGTATCTTGGGCCTTACTTATTTAATGGATGAGCAGAATGATATAAATGTTGTTAAGGAATATACGATGCAGTTGCGTGAATCTGCTCAATACCTATTGCAGCTTATTAATGCTGTGCTTGATGTTAACAAGATTGAAAGTGGTAAGCTTACCTTGCATCCGGAGCCTTGTGACGAAGAAAAATTGTTTGACTCTGTAATTGCCATGGTGAAGCCTTTGCTGGATGACAAAAAAATAGATTTTCACTTTACTAAGAAGCATATAGATTGGCAGTATATGATCTTAGATGAGCAGAGAGTTAAACAAATATTCATTAACATATTAAGTAATGCCATTAAATTCACGCCTAAGGGCGGACGAATTGATTTTACCATGGAGTTGGTTTCCATGACCAAGGACATGATAGTAGATAAATTTGTCATTAAAGATAACGGAATTGGTATTACGCCTGAGTTTTTACCACACATCTTTGAAGCGTTTAGTCAGGAAAGACGTGATACTGATGTTGCTAAAGCCGGTACAGGGCTGGGCTTATCCATTGTTAAGCAATTAATTGAATTAATGGGTGGCAGCATTACCGTAACCAGTGAAATTAATAAGGGAACAACCTTCACTGTTTATCTGCAGCTTCCCTTGGCGGAAAAACCGTTGGAAGAAGTCAAAAAAGAAGAAGCTAGAGAAATGGCACAACAAGCAGCGTTAGATCAAGACAAGATTTTAGCCGGTAAAAAAATTCTGTTGTGCGAGGATCATCCCCTCAATGTTCAGATTGCAACGAAGCTACTGGAAAAAAAGCATATGATTGTTTTCCATGCAGCAGATGGACAACTTGGACTGGATGCCTTCAAGGCTTCTGAGCCAAATACCTTTGATCTTATTTTAATGGATGTGAGAATGCCTATCTTAGATGGGCTGCAAGCTACCAGAGCAATTCGTGCTTTACCGCGGGAAGATGCTAGAACGATACCAATCGTAGCCATGACAGCCAATGCTTTTGATGAAGATAGAAAAAATACTAAGGCAGCAGGCATGAATGCTCATCTGGTAAAGCCTATAGAACCACCTATCATGTTTGCAACGCTGGCTAAGTTTTTAAAGAAATAATGCGACAAGCCCTATGCTTTCTAAGCATAGGGCTTGTTTTGAATATTGGCTTAAAGAGATGGCTAAAGTGTTTTTTATTTTTTCTTTTTACTGTTCATATTAGGCAGGACTTCCGGTGGAATGGGAGACACGAAGGGCTTGCCATCTGTAGCTTTCACATATTCTTCTTTAGCCTGTTCTGCAATGCTGGGATCATCAATAATATGACAAGCAGCTGTTGCCAAAACTTTACAAGCATAAAGCATACCCTTCATGGCATAAGGAGTTTTTCCCTGAGCCACTAATTGCCAGGAATGTCCCGGCGTACCTGGTACATAGCAGGCTGCTACAAATTGAGCGGTAGGGACAGCATGGCTGCAGTCGCCTACATCTGTGGAGCCGGGAATAGGCATATCGGAATGCTCATAGTCCACAATGAAATCAGCAACTAATTCTTCCTTGTATCTGGCAATGTATTCCTTCTTTTTGGACAGAGATACAGTTTGCAAAGAAGAGTCACTAGCAATGGCTGCCTCGGCGAGAAGAGGTTTCATTTTTTTGGCAAAGGCCAGTTCTTCGTCTGTAAAGGTAGGCAGAGGAACTTCTTTCATGCTTTCAAATAATAATCTTTCCAAGACACTATTAGACAGCAAATTGGAACAAGCTTTATCGAAGACGATTTCTACATCTGTTTCGGTCATGAGAGCAGCGCCTTTAGCGATTTTGCATACTCTGTCATATAATTTTTTAACCTTTTCATTGCTAACAGAACGAACCAGATAAATAACCTCAGCATGATTTTGTACTACGTTAGGAGAAATACCGCCGGTATCTGTTATTGCATAGTGAATGCGGTCGGTAGGTTCAATATGTTCATGCATATAATTGGTTCCAACGTCCATCAGCTCTACCGCATCCAAAGCACTACGGCCTAGATGAGGAGCACCTGCAGCGTGAGAAGAAACTCCTTTGAAACGGAAATAAGCTTGACAATTGGCTTGATAAGAACCGGTGGTTACGGCATAACCGGCAGCAGGATGCCAAGTAATGGCTACGTCCAGATTATTAAATTCACCGGCTCTGGCTAAGTAAGCCTTGCCGGAACCGCCTTCTTCAGCAGGGCAGCCTACTAGCACTACAGTGCCGGGCAGTTTATTTTCTTGTAAATAATCACGAACTATAAGTGCTGCACCTACGGAAGCTGTGCCCAGCATATGGTGACCACAGCCATGACCATTGGTAGTGCCTTCCCGAGGAGTTAGTTTTTCTACGAAAGCTTGCTGGCTAAGTCCGGATAACGCATCATACTCTGCCAGAATGCCAATGATAGGATGGCCTGAACCGGCCGTAGCAGTAAAAGCTGTTTCCATGCCGGCCAAATTTTTTCTGATGGTAAAGCCTTGCTTTTGCAATATGTCCATAATAGCCGCAGAGGATTTAAATTCATCGAATCTTAATTCTGCGTAATCCCAAATCGTAGTACTAAGATTAGTTAATAAATCATTGTACTTATCCATATTCAAGCTCATAAAGTTACCTCCCTATGATTTCTGATTGCCTTGCCTTTTAATGGTAACATGACGCCTTTATTTCGTCAAAAAGTACTTTTTTAGTGTATAATAAATGCTGGATGTGACAAAGGGACGCGTCCGCTGTCCCAAAGGAGGATGTCATGAGCAAGCTTAGCAAGAAGCTAGCCATTTTCTTTTGTTGTTGCTTAGTAACTATAACTGCTGCAGGGGTTGCGCAAGGCCAGGCAACCTTAGAAATTAATAAACCAATTATTACCGCTAGTCCTGCTGCTTTGAGTCATCGTACCCAGGGCTATGTTTGGCGTTTGGATGCCAAGGCCACCGCTGCCATGCCCAGAAATTATAGAATAATGGACAGTATTAGGATGAGCGGCAGTGGGCAATTTACGCCATCGTCCTATCAAGCCATGCTTATGGACTTACGAGTGAAACACAAAGTTAAGCTTGAAAATCTTTATGTTTTTGACTTAAGGCAGGAAAGTCACGGCTTCATGAATGGAGCCGCAGTAAGCTGGTACGGAGAAGATAATTGGGCCAATGTAGGCAAAAGTCCTAAAAAAATTGCAGCTGAAGAAAAATACCTTTTAAAAAATACTTATAAAAATGGTATTACCAATATTTACAAACTGGATAGTCACAAGGTTCCTCATTTGGTGGAAGGTGTTCTGGTTACAGCAGAAGGCACCGAGCAGGAGCTGGTGGGAAAATCAGGAGCTCATTACATCCGTATCACTTGTTCCGATCATTTGTGGCCTGAGAAAGCACAGCGGGAGGAATTCCTGCAAATCTATAAAAACTTACCGGCCAAGGCCTGGGTACATTTTCATTGTCAGGCAGGCATCGGCAGGACTACTTCCTTTATGGCCATGTATGATATTTTGAAAAATGGTCATAAGGATTCTTTGGAGACAATAGTAGAGCGTCAACGGCAGTTAGGTGGACAGGATTTATTACATGTTTATTCTACAGAAGCTTGGCGGCAAGCTATTAATGATGACAAAGCCCAAGGAGTTAAAGCTTTTTATGAGGAACATAAAAATAGGGAGGAAGAACAGTGGGTAAAAAACTTTTGATAGTAGTGGATATGCAAAAAGATTTTGTGGATGGTGCGCTAGGCACTAAAGAAGCACAGGCCATGTTGCCTGCTTTAGAAAAAAAATTGGCAAGCTTTGACGGCGAAGTTATTTTCACTCAGGATACCATCAAAAAAATTATATGCAAACTCAAGAAGGCAAGGGCCTACCGGTGCCACATTGTATTATTGGTACGCCGGGGTGGCAGCTGGTGCCGTCTCTGCAAAAATGGGCCATGGCACACCATAGCCAAATTTTTGAAAAGCCCACCTTCGGTAGCGTGAAATTGGCTGATGCTTTGCGTGTGGAGGAAGCCAAGGAACCTTTTGAATTCATTGAACTGGTAGGCTTGTGCACAGATATTTGTGTAATTTCCAACGCACTTTTGTTGAAGGCTGCTATGCCGGAAGTAGTAATTAAGGTTGATCCTACTTGCTGCGCAGGGGTAACACCGGAAAAACATAAGGCTGCCTTGGAGGTTATGAGCAGTTGCCAAATAGCGATAGAGTAAATTGTAGGAAGATGAGGTGAATATTATGTTAAAAAACTTTGTTTCCTTGGTTATGACATTTTTCTTTGCCGGAGGATTATTGCTAGCACCGGCTTGTGCTGGGGCACAGGGCCAGAGGAATTACCAAAGAATAGTAATTGTCAGTGATGCTCATTATCCCAGTAAAACTTCGGAACTGAAAGCACCGTTGGTAAGAGCACAAAAAGTTAAGCAGAAACTAAGAGCTGTTCAGGATATTAACAATTGGCCTGATGTAGATTTGGTAGTGTTTACCGGAGATACGGTAGAAAAAACCGGCAGTGCACAAGACTATCTACAAGCCAAAGAATTTGTAGATAAATTTACCAAGCCAATTGCTATGATTACCGGTAATCACGAGTTTAGATATGCTGATACCTATAACAAAAAGGGTAAGTTAAAGCAAGCTACTCCGGAACTTCGCCAGGAAAAATTGGAACGTTTCCAAAGGCCTTTAATGTACCGGCACTATATTATACTGTGCAAGCAGCACCATATTTGCTAGTGTTTTTATCTGCCGATAGAACAGATAATGCTTTTTTAACAGGTATTTCAGAAGAACAACTAAAATGGCTGGATACTACCTTAACGGTTTATTCTAACCAACCTGCAATTATATTTTTCCATGCTCCCTTGGCAGGAACTTTGTTGCCCTATAGTCCCAGTATTAACACACCTAATTTTGTAGCTCAACCTCAGCAAGAGCTGGAGAGAATTTTGACCTCCCATCCACAGGTAAAACTTGGGTATCAGGTCACACGCATACACCACCTACTCAGCCTAGCTTTGCCAATCCAATAAATTATTACCATGGTATTTTAGATGTACAAAATCCCAGCTGGGATGGTAAGCAGGTATGGACAAACTCCTTGTACTTATATCCTCACAAAATTGTCATTTGTTCCTATGATCACAAGAACCATGACTTTTTGCCTCAGTTTAGAAGAGTTGTGAAATGGTAACAAGCTGTTGACGAATTTGTTATAATGAAAACAGTTGAAGAAAGGTAGGTTATTAAAATGAAAGTATTATTATTAAATGGCAGTAGAAGAGAGAAAGGCTGTACATTTACAGCGTTAACTGAAGTAGCAAAGGCTTTGGAAGCAAATAAGATTTCCACTGAAATTATTCATGCCGTACCTGATGACCAAATAGTTAAGGAAGTAGCAGAAAAAATAAAAACAGCAGATGGTTTGGTACTAGGATCTCCTGTGTACTGGGCATCTCCTTCCGGAGAAATGGTCACCTTTATGGATAAGTTAAGCGCTATAGCCGGTGCTGACTTAAGACATAAACCCGGTGCAGCCATTGCCTCTGCTCGTAGGGCAGGTACAACTGCTACTTTAGAGGTGTTGCAAAAATATCTAATGTATTGTGAGATGCCGATAGTTCCTTCCAATTATTGGGCTATGGTGCATGGTAATACACCGGAAGAGGTTAAGAAGGATTTGGAAGGTATGCAAATCATGCGTGTTCTAGGTAACAACATGGCTTGGCTGCTGAACTGTATTGCAGCAGGCAAGGCAGCAAAAGTAGTAGAGCCTGCTAAAGAAGCCAAAGTAATGACGAGTTTTATTAGATAATTATTACAGAATAAAAAAGACATGTCTGGTGGTTATTAAAACCACTAAATATGTCTTTTTTTAAATATTTAAATGAATATACCATGGTATAATAACAACGTAAAATTAATTGGATGTTTTATCATAACAAAGGTGTTGTGACAAAAGGAGGGGAATAGAGCAAAATAATGACAGCAGTGGTAACGAAAAAATTAAAGTAAAAAACGTAATCAAAATGTTGTTCATTATGAAAGGGGTATCATGATGTCTGGACAAGAAGTAAAGACAAAGAAGACGTTAATGGATCGGTTTCTTAATCTTGTTGAGGTAGCTGGCAATAAGCTACCTGATCCCGCAACACTGTTTATTATTTTAGCAATTATTGTTATTCTTCTATCAGCTATCTTAGGTAGTATGGGTGTTTCTGCTGTTCACCCCGGTACAGGCAAAACCATTAAGGTTGTAAATCTGTTAAGCTTGGATGGCTTTAGGTTGATGTGGACCAAAGCAGTTTCCAACTTCTCCGGCTTTGCTCCTTTGGGTATGGTTCTGGTGTGTGTAATTGGTGCAGGCTTGGCAGAACGTAGTGGCTTTTTGGGAGCTTTCATGCAGAAAATGCTTGGCTCCGCTGCTCCTGCTATTGTTACTTTCGTTATCATTTTCATTGGTATTAATGGTAACGTAGCCGGCGACTCTGCTTTCGTAGTGTTACCGCCGGTAGCCGGTGCTATTTTTTTAAGCATGGGACGGCATCCTCTCTTAGGTGTGTTCTGTGGCTATGCCAGTGTAGCAGCAGGTTTCTGTGCTAACGTTATGTTGGGTATGTCTGACTCTTTAGCTTATGGCTTTACGGAAGCTGCTGCCAAGATGATTGACCCTGCTTACAAAGCTTCTCCTGCCATTAACTATTATTTCTTAGTTGTTTCCTGTATTGTTTTGTCCTTTGTAGGAACCTTTGTTACTGAGAAATTTATGGCACCAAGATTTGACGGTATCGACCTAAGCAAATATGAACTGGATCCGGAAACGGCGAATATTACTCCTGAAAAAGGAAGAGCGGTTATCAAAGCGTGTGTTGCCACTGTCATTACTCTTGTGGTGATTGCGTTGATGTGCGTCGGTGACAATCCTATCTTAGGAGATCCAAAGACCCATTCTATTATGGATCCTAACTCTCCCTTCATGGTTGGTATTATTTTAATGGTTACCTTGGTGCTTTTTGTACCGGGCGCTGTCTATGGTTTCTGCAGTGGTAAGTACAAAAATGATAAGGATATGTTTGCTGATATTTCCGGTGGCTTCAAAGATATTTCTTCCTATATTCTTTTGTGCTTCTTCTGTGCTCAGTTTACCAGCTACTTTGCATGGTCTAATCTTGGCGCAGTTATCGCCATTAAGGGCGCCGGCTTTTTGAAGACTATGAACTTTACCAGGCGTTCCGCTTATCATTGGTTTAATCTTTGTATCATTGTATTGTTAATATTTTCATTGGTTCCGCTTCTGCTAAATGGGCAATCTTGGCACCTGTTATGGTTCCTATGATGATGATCCTAGGCTACGATCCGGCTGTTACGCAAGTGGCGTATAGAATTGGTGACTCCATTACCAATCCTTTGTCTCCCTTGTTTCTATTATTTCCCCTTGATTTTAGGCTTTGCTAGAAAATACGAAAAGGATACAGGCTATGGGTACTATTATTGCCAACATGCTTCCTTATTCTATTTCCTTTCACTATTGCCTTGGGTAATTTTGCTGGCAGCATGGGTTATCTTTGATTTGCCTCTTGGACCTGGCGGCGGCATCTATTTACCTCATTAAATAACCAAACGATTAGAATAGGTCATTCTATGTTGTCGGGAACGAGGTTTGCTCGCAAGCCTCGTTCATACAGTATCTGACCAATTCTAATCGTTTATGTTTTATTATTCTATCGGAGAAGAAGTGGAAAGGAGAAAAATATGAGTATTAGGGAAGAGGCAATAAGCATTGCTCCCTATATCGTAGAACAAAGACGTTATCTGCATAGGCATCCGGAGCGTTCCTTTAAGGAAAAAGAGACAACCGCTTATCTGGCTAAGGAACTTAGTACAGATGGGTATTGCTGTCCAAACTTTTCCGGATTATTTTGGCTTAGTGGGAACAATTCACTGGTTCTGAGCCAGGCAAAACAGTGTTGCTCCGTGCTGATATTGACGCCTTGGCTATTGAGGAAAAAAGCCAGGTGCCCTTTGCTTCTGAGAATAGTGGTGTTATGCATGCTTGTGGTCATGACAGTCACAGTGCCATGCTTTTGGGAGCTGCTAAATTATTGGTAGCACATAAGAAGGCTATAAAGGGAACGGTAAAATTGCTTTTTGAATCAGCGGAAGAATCGGGACATGGTTCAAAATATTATTTAGAGCACAACATTGTGACCGATGCTGATGCTTGCTTTGCACTTCATGTGATGCCTCAGATAGCTGCAGGTCATTTCGCCCTGGAGAGCGGTCCCAGGATGGCATCCTGTACAGATTTTATCTTGACCATAGAAGGAAGTTCTGCGCATGGTTCCACACCTCATTTGGGACATGATGCCATTGTGGCAGCAAGCTCTGCTGTGATGAATATTCAAACCTTGGTCAGTCGTTATAATAATCCGCTGTTGCCCTTAGTGGTAACGATAGGTAAGATAAGAGCGGGAAAACAATTTAATATTATTTGCGACAAGGTGACCATGGAAGGAACTATTCGCACCTTCGATCATGACAATTATGTTCAGGTACCTAAAGAGTTGGAGAAAATGGTACAGTCTATCGCAACCATGTTTAAGTGTAAGTCCAAAATGGAAATCATAACTGATGAACCGGCTGCTATTAATAACCATCCGGAGCTTTTAAATATAGCTCGCCAAGCAGCAGTAGAATTGTGGGGGCAAGAGGTTTTGCTACCTATTGACACTATGATGGGTTCAGAGGATTTTGCTTTTATCATGAATAAAATTCCCGGTGTGTTAGGTTTTCTCGGCATTAAGGATGACAAGGCTATTTATCCGCTTCATTCCAATCAGTTTACCTTAGATGATGGTAATTTGTATAAAGGCGCAGGACTTTATGCCAACTTTGCACTGAATTACCTAAACCAAACCTCCGGAGGTGAAGCTCATGTTTGATGTAAAACAAGAAGCTATGGCTATGCAGGCTTATATTACTGAAGAACGTCATTATTTGCATGCTCATCCGGAGCTAGGCACTAAAGAAGTTAATACTACCAGGCACATCGCGGCAGAATTACAAAAAATGGGTATAGAGGTAATTACTTTTAAGGATATTACTGGAGCTATCGGTGTGCTTAAAGGCGCGCAGCCTGGCAAGACTGTTGTGCTTAGAGCCGATATTGATGCTTTGCCTATTCAAGAAAATAAGCATGGACAAAGTTATATTTCTCAAAATCCGGGCGTTATGCATGCCTGTGGACATGATTGCCATACGGCCATGCTCTTAGGTGCTGCCAAAATTTTAAGTGCTCATAGGGAAGAAATTCATGGAACCATAAAATTTCTTTTTCAGATGGCAGAGGAGATTGGTACTGAGTCTAGGCACTATGTGGAAAATGGTTCACTAGATGATGCCGATGCTATTTACGGTATGCATATTTGGTCCTTAATGGACAGTGGTACTTTTAATCTGGAAGATGGCGAAAGAATGGCTTGTAGTGACCGCATTACTATTAAGGTGAAAGGTAAGGCCTGTCACGGCAGTGCTCCTCAGGATGGAAAGGATGCTATTGTAGCAGCCTCCGCCATCGTCATGGGTTTGCAAACGATTGTCAGCAGGACTAATGATCCGCAGAACAGCTTGGTTGTTACCGTTGGTGCCATGAATGGCGGTCAGCAGACTAATGTTTTGGCTGAAGAGGTAGAGCTGGTTGGTACAGTGCGAACCTTTAATAAAGAATTTCGCAAACAGGTACCTAAACTGATTGAACAGAAGGCTGAGAATATTGCCAAGGCTTATGGCTGTGAAGTTGAGTGTATTTATTTCTTTGGGCCGGCACCATTAATTAATGACCATAAGGAGCTTAATGACTATGCCCGTGCCGCAGTTACTCAGATTATGGGCGATAAGGCGTTAATACATCTTGATAAGCAAATGGGCGCAGAGGACTTTTCTGTGTATATGGATAAAGTACCCGGAGTGTTTGGCTTTTTAGGCTGTGGCAATAAGGACAAAGGTATTTGCTGTGTACATCATCATCCCGATTTTGAAGTAGATGAGGATGTGTTCCCTTATGGAACAGGCATCTATGTACAATTTGCTTTGAATTTCTTGGGCAGCAAGATATGAAAATTTTTCAACTTTTTTAAGATCACGAACTATTAGATAAACATTAATTTAAAAAATATTTAAAATAATTACACCCGTGGTTGGACTAAAATTCAACCACGGGGTTTTATTTTTATTTTGCAAATATGGAGAAATAAGGTATAATAAACGAAAATAAGAGAAAAGGTGAGACAAGTGGACGTCTATAAAGAACTAGTAACTAAAAGCACAAATTTAGCAATAGTAGGACTAGGATATGTTGGTATGCCTTTAGCAGTGGCTTTTTCCCAAAAAGTTAAAGTTACAGGTTTTGATTTAAACGCTGCCAAGATTGCTCTGTACAAAAATGGCAAGGATCCTACGAAAGAAGTGGGCGATAAGGCTGTAGCTGATTGCAACGTGGATTTTACTACAGATGAGAAAAAATTAAAAAGGCCGGCTTTTTCATCGTTGCCGTGCCTACACCTGTTAATCACGACCATACTCCAGACTTAACACCGGTAGAAGGTGCTAGCCATGTAGTTGGCCGCAATCTGCAAAAGGGTGCCATTGTTGTTTATGAATCTACGGTTTATCCGGGCGTAACAGAGGACATTTGTGTTCCTATCATGGAACAAGAATCAGGTCTTAAATGTGGCAAAGATTTCTTTGTAGGCTACTCTCCGGAGCGAATTAACCCTGGCGACAAAGTGCACCGCCTGCAAAATATAACAAAAATAGTTTCCGGCATGAATGCTGCTACCTTAAATACTGTGGCTAAGGTATATGAGCTGGTGGTGGAAGCTGGCGTTTATAAGGCTGATACTATTAAAGTTGCTGAAGCAGCCAAGGTTATTGAAAATGCTCAACGTGATGTGAATATTGCTTTCATGAATGAATTGTCCAAGATTTTTAATAGAATGGGCATTGATACTAAGTCAGTCCTGAAAGCGGCAGGAACAAAGTGGAACTTCTTAAAGTTCACTCCCGGCTTGGTAGGCGGGCACTGTATAGGTGTTGATCCTTATTATCTGACTTATAAGGCCGAAGAAAAGGGCTACCATTCAGAAGTAATTGCGGCAGGACGCCGTATTAACAGCGACATGGGTAAATATGTGGCGGAAAATTTAGTGAAGAACATGATTAAAGCCAACATTCCTGTAGAAAAAGCTAAGATTGGTATTTTAGGTTTTACCTTTAAGGATAATTGCCCGGACGTGCGCAATACCAGAGTGGTAGATATTGTACAAGAACTAAACGAATATAATATTCACCCGCTGATTTGTGACCCTATGGCTGACAAAGCAGAGGCAAAAAGGCAATATGGCTTAAATTTTGTGGATATTAACAGAATTAAAAACATGGATGCTTTGATTGTGGCTGTGGCTCATGACAAGTTTAAGAGCCTGACTATGAAGCAAATTGATACCATGTTCAAAAAGGGACATAAAAAAGTTCTATTGGACATTAAGGGTATTTTTGATAGGAAAGCTTATTTAAAAGCTGGTTATGTATACTGGCGCTTATGATTATTGGCAAAGAAGGCTGGAGAAGAGAGTGCTCTTCTTCGGTCTTTTTTATTTAAAATAATACTATTAAATTAACAAATCCTTCCTAATATGTTATAATAAAACCCCTATGAGCAAAAAATAAGGTATCTATAATTAAGTTCTTATGAAAATCTGACAAGGACATTGATGAGGAGAAAAAGATGAAGAATAAAGTTGCCATTTCATTAATAGCTTTAGTATTAGGTATTCAACCTTTAACTAAGGTAGAAGCTGCTGCCGATCCTGCTGTGATGAAAAAATGGCAGGAAATGAACCAGAAGATGATGCAAATGCAAGCTCAAATGTTGGAAATGCAAAAAGACATGAGTGCGTTAACCATGCAAATGCTCTCAGGAGGATCTGTGCCTGCACAAGCTACTACCGTCACGACAAGACCTGTTGCTAAGAAGAGAATCACAACTTATGCTCCAGAGGCTAGTCCTGTACATCCTACCACCATCTACGCTCCCAGAACAGATGCCAATATGCCGGATACTGTTTCGCAAGGCATATCCATCAGAGGGTCCAACACCAACCCTAATGTTGGTGCTGCTAACCGAGGCTTAACGAAAGAAGAGCTGGAGAATATGGGTAAAGGCTTGGAAGGTGAAGCAGCTCGTACTACCGCTTCTGTTAATGCTGATGAAGATAAGCGTGCTGAGGATCAAAATTTAAAAATAAATGCAGAACTTCGTTATGGCTATATGCGTAATAGAGGTGGCTACGAAAATAGATTCGACTCCAATGATAGTCAATTAAGAGCCAGAGTATATGCTAGCAAGAAGCTGAATGCTGATTGGGGTATTTACGGTATGCTGGAAGGCAAGAAACATTTCTTGTCTAACTATGGCGATGACGATTGGACAAGTGGCAGCAGAATTTATGTAGAAGGCTTAACCGGTGTTACCACAGTTACTGCTGGTAAGTTTGGCTATTTAATGGCTGACGGTAATATTTACGATAGTGATTTTAAAGGTGCCAGAGCTTCTGTGAAGGAAGGGAATTGGATACTGACCGGTGCAGCAGGTAAAACCAATGCACATGGCAATGCTTACCTGGGAACCGCTACTTATAAGGGCGATAACTATGATACTCAAATTGGCCTTTACAAGTTTGGTGATGACGATTGGGGCAAACCAGGCAGCAGTATTTTGCAACTAGGCGGACATTACTACTTGGATAATGTAATGTTAGGCGCTATGTGGTTGGGTTCGGATGCCAGCAATACAAACACTGCTGTTGATCATTATACGGCGGCGGACAGTGGCAAAGATAATAGCGGTAAAAACGGCTATGTCTTATCTGCCCGTTATAGAAAGTTCAAGTCCTGGAAACCAGGCAGCTGGTCCTTATATGCTAATTACTACAATCAACCTTGGACCACCTACCGTAACCATACGATGAACGGTTTGGCTAATTCCATGAACGGCTTCAAAGGTTATAACATAGGTGTGGAATATGCCATTGCTCAAGAGGTTGTAGCTAATATTGAATACTATAGATTAAAAGATAAGACTTTTGGTGACACAGGCAGTACTTGGTGGGGTTCTTTAAGTTATAGTTTCTAAAGCTTTAAGAAGTGAGATTGGGAGGAAAGTATGGAATTATCTTGGAGAAAAATCGTAGCAATAGTTGTACTAATATTTGCAGGCGTCTTTGGTTATTTGTGGCATACCAATTACTTTGTACAAAAAGAGGTTACTGACTATAACCGTCTTAGAGATTTGTCCAGAGCTTATGACGCAACCAAAGAAATAAAGGAAGCCAAAACCAAGCTGGGGGAAAATATTACTCCTGCCTTGGTTATTAAGAACGGACCAACTGACAAGCGTCAGATAGCCCTTACTTTTGATGGCTTAGCATGATACGGCAACTACAGACAGAATTTTGGACCTCTTGGCTAAGTATAAGGACAAGGGAACCTTTTTTAGCGGAAGGAATTAATGTAGCTGCCAATCCCAAAATTGTGACAGCCATTATTCAAGGCGGTCAAAAGGTAGGCAATTATACCTATGTAGGTCTGAGCAATGTGGACAAGTTGCCTGTGGACAAAGCCTTTGTCTGAACTTTGCACGGCGCAAAAGGTTCTAAAATAACTACAGACTTTACTCCTAAAGTTTTTAAGAGTGCTAATACTGAATATACAGCTCAATTATTGAAAGAAGTTAAGGCTGCCGGATTGGACTATGCAGTACAATCCAGTCACTTTATTGATGCCTAAAAGTATCACTGACCAAAACGCAGCCAATGCTTTTGTAGCAGGCTTAAAGCCGGGAGCTATTGTCTCCATGCAATTAGGTATTCCCGGTGAGATAAAAAAGAAAGAGGCAAGACTGATGAGAGACCGGCTATTGATAAACAACCAGGTTTGGATCCTTTGCCTGCCCCAGGCAGACAAGGTAGTGTAGCAGATGCTTTGGAAAAAGTATTGATTGCCTTAAAGGACCAGAAATATGAATTGGTTTTTGTAGCAGATTTTGCTCCTTCTGCTACCGCAGCATCGGCAACTAAAACTGCTAACCTATGGCAACAAGCCAAAGATTTTGTGGTAGCTAATTTGGGTATGAGTACTGCTTATGCAGCGCCTGCTAAAAGAACTACGGTAAGTAAAACGACCAAGGTAACACAAGATACCACCAATGCTATTAAGGAAGCAACCAAAGATGTGGTGAGAGATCCTAAGGATGTACAGAGTTATAAGGCCGGTGATTTAAATAAAGTTGCACCGGAAACACCTGCTTTTGTTAAAACTGCTCCTGTTGTCTCTAACGTTGGTGCTAAGGAAGAGAAGATGCTCTACACAGTTGATAGGGTAGTTCCCTTTACTTTTACCGGCTTAGAAAAACCTAATTCTGTTCATAATGTTCTGCAAGCCTTGCGGGAGACAGCTTCCACAGGAACTTTCTTTGTTACTGAGCAAGAAATTAAGAGATATAGCAGCTTAATCAGTGATATTTTGGCCGATGGCAATGAAGTAGGTATTGCAGTTAGACCACGTGCCAGTGAAGATTACGACAAAATTAGGGCTACGATTGTGAATACTCATAATATGCTGCTTAATAATTTTGGCGTTGATACTACGTTGGTTAAGCAATTCTCCGGTCCTGTCAGGGATGAAACAAAGCAGGCCATTGAGGATTTAGGTTACCGGCTTATTGGGGCGACTGTTAACGTAGTACAAACCAGGCACAAGAGTGCCAAGACCAGCGCTGAGGTCATGAAAGATATTTTTGGACCTAAGGTATATTCCGTAGGCAGAGGCTGGATAGTACAAATTAGAATGGATTTTTATGACAATGAAGAGTTGGCTGCAGATATGCTACGGGCTATTAAAAAGAATAAGATAGACAATATTGCTTATCGTTCTTATTATGATACGCCTGAGACCAATCCTGATAACGATTCCGCTTATGCCATTAAAACTGTAGGAGCTGTCATTGGTGACAAGGAAACCTCCTGGACATACCCTGTGCCGGAAAGCGCTATTTTGCCTAGCATGGAAATGTCTCCTGTTGTGTCAGGGACTTCTGATAAAGATTTCATGAAAACATTAAAGACACGCTATATTGGTTTTAAATGGGTTAATGAAGACGACAGAATGCTGGGCTTTTCTAATTCCGAGGCAGAACAGCTGGATATGACAGGACGCATTCATACAGAGGACCCGGTTATTTTCTTTACCTTTGATGATTGGGGTACTGATGTTTCTATCAACAGATTGCTCTATGTTTTCCAAAAGCACAATGTGAAAGGTAACTTCTTTGTTTTAACACATAATGTTATTCATAATCCTAACTTACTGAGAGCTATTGCCATGGGCGGCCACGATATTTGTGCTCACAGCAACGCGCATAAGCCTATGGCTGTGCGTAGAAATGGCAGCAGTAAGCAATATCCTACCCAGACACCGGAAGAAATATTGGCGGATGGCAAGGAATGCTATAGTCGTTTGTTATCCATTACAGGCGATGTCGATTATGACGGACAACCGGTTTTAACTAAGTTCTATCGTGCTCCTACGCTGGCTATTAGTAAAGACGGTCTAAAAGCCTTGTTTAATGACGGCTATGAATATTTTGTGGCCGGTGCTGCCAGCACAGAAGATTATAGCGCTCCTAGTTTAAAAGTAATGCTTAATAGATTAACAGATGTAATTTACCTGCATGGTAAAGTTAGAAAAGGTTCTGTTATCGTTATGCATATGAGTGATACTTCCAAATTTACTGCTTTAGCTTTAGATATGGTTTTAACTGCTAATGAACGAAGAGCAGATGGAGATCCTGCTAAATTTATGGTTGGCAGATTATCAGATTATTTAGTACCGGGCTATGATCAATCACAACCCTTTACATACCGTTAAGTAGGCGGAGAAAGAGGAGCCATGGGGAAAGAAAAACAAAAAGAAGTAGAAGATATCCTACTTGAACGTAGCTCAGACAGAAGAATACTCAACTATGTCCCGGCCAAGGATGGAGTCCGCACTAATTTAGATCGGCGCCAAGATGAAGAAGCTGCCGATTCAGAAAACTTTGAAAAGCTGGAAAACAGTATTTACGAAGGTATTCGTTATGCTGTAGATTATCCGGTAACTGTTACCTATAGAAGTAAGGGGCGTAAGCGTACTTTTCAGGCTAAAGCGGTTAATATTTCAGGCAGTGGCATTCAGCTCAAATTATTTAAAGAAGATGGCGAGCATTTAAACGAAGCTGATGACATTCAGCTGAAGTTTGAAATTTTACCCGGAACCATGCCGGAAGGCTATGAAATGCCGGTTAACATTCACGCCGAGGTTACTCAAAACTTTGCGGAATTAAACGGCTATGTGCGTTGTGGCTTGCATTTTAAGGAATCCTTAGCTGAATACAGTAATAGGCACAGGGGCAGATATATGTTCATGGTTTCTGTCTTTTGGCTTTTTACTGTTTCTTTGGTTGTTATTTTAATGCGTAGTGAAAGTGTTTTGTATTTTCAATTTAATAAGGTCTTATACTTATATAGCATTATTACTGCAATCTTTTTACTTAGTCGTTACGCTTTTGCTATGTTTTATAAGCCAGTGCCTATTGATCCTAAATTTACCCCGGGAGTAACTATCTTAATTCCTTGCTTTAACGAAGAAAAATGGATTCAAAGGACTATCATGGGATGTTTGAATCAGAATTATCCTCTGGATAAGCTGGAAGTAATAGTTATTGATGACTGTTCCACAGATGGTTCACAGCAAAAGATTGTGGAAATAGTGGAGAAGCTTAGGGCTGATACCAGATATCATGTAGAGAATCGTTTGAAATACATTCTGCGTCCTACCAATACCGGTAAACGTGAGGTATTGGCTGCCGGCGTATTGGAGGCAAAACATGAATTAGTTGTTTTCGTGGATAGCGATAGTTTCTTGGAGCCCTTTGCCGTTATCAACCTGGTTCAACCCTTTAGGGATGAAGACATGGGTGGCGTTTCAGGAAGAACGGATATTGCCAATACTTATACAAATACTTTAACCAAAATGCAGGCAGTCCGTTATTACATTGCTTTCCGTGTTATGAAAGCAGCAGAAGGATTTTTTGATGCGGCTACTTGTTTGTCAGGACCGTTGTCCTGCTACAGAAAAGATTTAGTGCTGGAAAATCTGGATGCTTGGCGTGGACAGACCTTCTTAGGCCAAAGGGCTACCTTCGGCGATGACCGTAGCTTGACCAACTTTATTCTTCGTCATCATAGAACTACTTATCAGGATACAGCAGTTTGTAACACCATAGTACCTAATACTTATAGTGTTTTCCTGCGCCAGCAGATGCGTTGGAAACGTAGCTGGCTGCGTGAATCTTTGATAGCAGCAAGATTTATGTGGAAGAAAGAGCCTTTCATGGCGCTGTCTTTCTACATGGGCTTAGTTGTGCCGTTGGCTGCACCCTTGGTCGTTATTTACAATTTAATCTGGGTGCCTTTGGCACACAGAGTATTCCCTACCGCTTTCCTTGTTGGTATGCTGATGATGGCTCTCATGATGAGCTTTGCACAGCTGCTTTTAAGACGCAGTACTACTTGGATTTATGGTATTTGGTTCTGCATTTATTACGAGTTTGTTCTCCTTTGGCAGATGCCGGTGGCCTGGGTCACCTTCTGGAAATCCACTTGGGGCACCAGAATGACGCCTGCGGATGTGGCTGAAGAAGCCAAGAAGAACAAGAAACTTAGCAAAGGGGAGGCGTAAAGACAGATGAATGCTTTCACCTCTCAAAAAGAAAGAAATAAAAAAGTCAGAGTAGTTTTTGAAGTAATAGTCATCTTGTTTGCTTTGTTTATTATTATCAAAGCACTTTTTACCTTCGTGAAATATGTACCTTATAATGACAATACGGTAGCTAAGAATGGCGATCAGGGTTTATTGCCTTGTCCTATTTCGGCGTAGATCGTACCGGTAATGCTTCCTTGATTGGTATGGAATTATTGGATCAGCATTTGACCACCTTGAAAGAGCGCGGTTATGTTACCATTACCCAACAGGATATTTTGGATTATTACCAAAAAGGTAAAACCCTGCCTGCCAAATCCTTATTTTTGATGTTTGAAGATGGCCGTCGCGATACGGCTATTTTCAGCCAGAAGATTTTGGAAAAGGATAATTTCATTGCTACCTGCATGACTTATCCGGAAAAGTTTGATAATAAGGATACCAAGTTCTTAATGCCTGATGAACTCAAAAAATTGCAAGGTACGACTTTCTGGGAAATGGGAACTAATGGTTATAGACTTTATTTCATTAATGTTTTTGACCGTTACAACAATTACCTAGGGAATATGGGTCCCTTGGAACATTCTATGGTACAAGGTACTCTGGGACGCAAATATAACCATTATTTGATGGACTATATTCGTGACGAGCATCAATATCCTTTGGAAAGCTATCAGGTAATGAAAGCCCGTGTTGATTATGATTACGAAAGATTGAGAGACATTTATACCTCTGATTTAGGTTATGTTCCCCAAGCTTATGTACTCATGCACTCCAATACCGGTAGCTTCGGTAATAATGAAAAGATTGCAGCAGCTAATAAATATTGGATTGAAAAGCTCTTTAAGATGAACTTTAACAGGGAAGGTTATTCCAAGAATGTACATAGCAGCAGTCTGTATGACTTAACAAGAATGGAACCCCAGGCTTATTGGCCTGTTAACCATTTGCTGACACGTATCAATGATGACACTAATCAGAAATTAAAGTTTGTGGATGGTGAGACTACCCGTTATGCCAAGTGGATGGTCATGGAAGGGGCTGCCGAGTTGCAGCCTGAACGTATTATTCTTACTACCAAGACTAAAGATAAAGGGCGTATGAATCTAAAGGGCAGTGACAGCTTCCATAATTTCTCTCTTAATGTAGATTTGTTGGGTAACAAATACGGACAACAAAACATTTACCTCAGAGGTAATGAGGATGTTACTACCTATGTATCTGTAGGTATTGTTAATAATTTCCTGATTGTTACTGATTGCAGTGATGGTACCAAGAAAGAGCTGCTAAAGCTTAATTTGGACCGCTTTGATGGCTTGCCTGTTAAGTCCGTGGATGAAGACAAGCGGGATGTTGTTAAGAAAGAATTAGAAACCTTTACTCGTTATGCAGATAGTGCTGAAACAGCCAAGATTTATGTGGACAGGTTAAAGGATAAAGAAATAGAAAATCCTAAGTCGGTGGCAGATGGCGCCAAAGAGTATGTTCCGGAGCTAAGCTATCATGCCAGAGGGAACAGGCATTTGGAAATCTCCTTGCTAGATAAGACATTATCGATTAAACTAGATGGTAAGGCTCTACCTAAGAAATTTACTTTGGCCAAAGACGACCCCGGTCGGGTTTCCCTGGAAGCAGTATGGGGTGGTTATGGCTGGAGCCAGATTAATCTTGCTGATGATGTGTACGATGGCGTTTTTGGCAAATTGGTTATTAAAGATGCCAAGAATCCTGACACTATTCTCTATGATGATAGCTTAAGAGGTTGGGAAGCAATTAAGTTTAGAGCCTATAAAACGCTTATGGCGGTGGTGGAATGGTTCATAAAAAATCTTTAATTACAAGTTTTTTAATTGGCCTTTTAGTTTTTGCCATGACCGGTTGCGTCCAAAGCGAACCTTTGCTTAGCGAAAGCGAAGCCCAAAAGATGGCGACGGTGCCATCCGCCTGGGTAGTTTATTGGGATTTGCCAAACGGCAGCAAGGATGCTAAACAAATTAGCGATAAGCTGGATGGCCTTAGTTCTTTTTGCGGCAAATTTTACTCCTGACGGTACCTTGGTTTGCAGTAAGGACCTTTGGCACTACGTGGCAAAATCAAAAAAGGTAAATATACTTCTTTCTTGTCCGTAGTAAATGATGTAACCAGACGGAGATGAAACCGTAGCATTAAAAGATCCTAAAATAGTTGCCAAGCTACTACAAGATGAAGCAGCTACCCAGAAGCATATTACCGAGCTAATTAACTTAACGAAAAAAGCAGGCTTGGGCGGCCTGGAAATAGATTATGAAATATTTGGAAAAATAAGGAAGCCATTACATATTTTCCAAATTTTGTTAGTAAGCTTTACACTAGTGCCCAAGCAGCCGGCCTCAAATTACGTATTGTTTTGGAACCCTCTGCACCCTTAAAGAATTAAATTGGTCAAGGGGCCTGAGTACGTAGTTATGTTCTATAATCTTTATGGTCTGCATAGCGGACCAGGACCTAAGGCGAACAGGCAATTTATCTACAATACGTTTAAGTGCCATGTCCAGCTTGCCTGAACCTAAGGCAGCTGCCTTATCTAACGGTGGTTGTATCTGGAGTAGCAAGGCCAAGCCCCAGTTTATTACAGAAAAAAGAAGCAGTAAGATTGCAAAAAAATACAATGTTACGCCTACCAGGGATATAAATAGTCAATGTTTAGTTTATCGCTATCGGGAAGGTACCTACAGTATATGATGTCTGGTACGCTGACTAGGCTTACCATTAATCAATGGATTACCTGGGTGAAGCAAGGTGGCATTGCCAGAATTTCTTTGTGGCGCCTAGGTGGTATTGCAGACGTAAAAGGAATTAAATAATGTCTTTATGGAAGAGAGAATACTTTGTATTCTCTCTTTTTTTGTGGACAAATTGGACTGAAAAAACCAATAATTGAGTAAATTTTCTGATTATTTATTTACAAATGTTCTGACAAAGGTTACAATTTTCTTAACAAAGGGACGGAGGTGTTCATATGCTCACCATAAAGGAATTGCAAAAAATGCTTTTAGCTGCAGCAATGGAATTAAAAGCTAAAAGTAAATATTTTGTGAATTGGATAGTGTGGCAGGTGATGGTGATCATGGCTTAACTATTGGCAGAATGGCAGATGCCATTAAGCAGAAGGTAGAGGCTAATGACGCCAAAGATATTAAAGGTTTGTTAGATGATATAGGCATGCTGTGCATGGGCATTAATGGAGGCAGTGCAGGACCATTGTGGGGCACGGTGTTCTCCGGAATGGCTGAAGGAGCTCCCGCAGATAAGACAGAAGTAACTTCCCAGGAATTTTGCCAAATGTTGGCCCAGGCAAAAGCGGATTTTGAGGATATTTCTAAAGCAAAATTAGGGGATAAAACTATGGTAGATGCTCTTTATCCTGCTTTAATGGCAGGTATGGAAAAAGAAGGAGATATACGGGAAAAAATGGATGCTGCTGCCCAAGCTGCCAAGACTGGAGCTGCCAAAACGAAAGAATATGTGGCTAAATTTGGCAGAGCCAAGAATGTTGGAGCAGTCCAGCTTAGGACATGAGGATCCGGGTGCGGTAAGTATGTCGGTTTTATTTGCAGCCATGGCACAAGCGCTGCATTAATATAAAAATGGAGGGAAAAGACTATGAAAAAGTTTATTAACAAACCAGATGATTTAACCAAGGAACTGTTAGAAGGACTAGCATTATCTAATCAGGATATCATTGAATTAAAGGATGGCAATTTGGTAGTTAGTAAAGCTTTGCAAAAAGCTAACAGAGTTACCATCGTTACTTTGGGTGGCACAGGACATGAGCCTGCCATTAGCGGTTTCGTAGGCGAAGGCATGATTGATATTTCCTGTAGCCGGTAATATTTTTGCAGCCCCTGGCCCTCAACTTTGCGTAGAAGCTATAAAAATGGCAGATAAAGGTCATGGCGTTTTGTTCGTAGTTTTAAACCATGCCGGCGATATGCTAACCGGTAATATTACCATGAAGGAAATTGCTAAGACAGGAATTAAGGTAGTTAAGGTTGTAACTCAGGAAGATATTGCTAATGCACCTCGTTCCAATGCAGGAAGACAGGAGAGGCTTGGTAGGTTGCATTCCTCTCTATAAGATTGCCGGCTGCAGCAGCTGCCAGTGGTAAATCTCTGGAAGAAGTTGCTGCCATTGCCCAAAGATTTGCCGATAATATGGCAACGATTGCTGTAGCAACTGTGGGTGCTACTCATCCTGCTACCGGTATGGAGATTGCTCATATAGATGAAGGCATGATGGAAGTTGGCATGGGTCAACATGGCGAGGGCGGCGGTGGTTCTATGCCCATGAAGAGTGCTGATGACACAGCAGTGTTGATGATGGATGCTTTATTGAAAGATTTGAGCATTAAAAAAGGTGAAAAGGTAATGGTTATCATCAATGGTTCCGGAGCAACTACTCTTATGGAACAACTTATTATTTATAGGAAATGCTATAACTACTTAGCAGAAAAAGGGCATTACCATTGTAGCTAATAGAGTAGGAGAAACCTTGACAGTACAAGAAACTGCCGGTTTCCAAATGTTCCTGGCTCGTATGGATGATGAGCTTACAGCATTGTGGAAAGTTCCTTGCCATACACCTTATATGACTGTTTAAGCCGTCAGACGTAAAAGGAGATAGATATTATGGCAGATAAAGATGGCAACAAATTAGCAAAAGACTATGGCATCGGTACGCCGCCTCCTGCTCGCAGCTTTCATGTCAAAGGTTTAGAGTACAAAGATTGGGGTATGCAAACAAGATTGGCCAAAATTTTTCAAGGACGATGGTCATACCATTATGCTGGCCTTTGACCATGGTTACATCATGGGACCGACGGCAGGACTAGAAAGACTTGATTTGGTAATACCAACCTTGATGGAATATGCGGATTGCTTAATGGCTACCAGAGGAGCACTTCGTAGTTGCATACCGGCTAATAACAGAAAAGCTATTGCACTCCGTTCCACTGCTGATAATTCCGTTCTTAAGGAAGACATGAGTGAAGGTATTCTGGCATGTGGATATTGAGGAAGCCATTCGCATGAATGCTTCCTGTATGGCTGTACAAGGCTTTATAGGTGCCAGTGGTGAAATTGGTTCTTTAAAGAACCTTACCACGGCCATTAATATGGGCGAAAGATATGGTATTCCTATTTTAGGAGTTACAGCAGTAGGTAAGGAAATGGAAAGAACGCCAAAATATTTTGGCCTGGCAACCAGGCTTTTGGCAGAGACCGGTGCTCATATCATCAAAACCTATTACTGTGAAGATTTCGAAAAAGTTACGTCAGCTTGCCCGGTGCCTATTGTCATTGCCGGTGGCAAAAAGATTCCGGAAAAGGATGCTTTAGAGATGGCTTACAGAGCAATCAGTGAGGGTGCGGCAGGCGTTGATATGGGACGAAATGTTTTGCAAGCGGAAAAACCTGCGGCTATGCTGCAAGCCATTCATATGGTCGTACATGAAAACATGAAACCTGATAAGGCTTATAAGGCATATCAAAAATTATAAAAAGGAGTGTCGATAAAATGAAACAATTTGTCCATGTAGGTGTTCCTGTTTCTAAACCAATGCCCGGTGAAGTTTATGTAGAAGGCATTAAGTGTCATATCGCAGCACCGGAAACTAATGACTGGATTATTGAATATTTACGCTTTGATAAAGATACTCCCATGCCTAAAGAGCTGCAGACCATGGGTCATGTGGCTTACAAAGTAGACAATTTGGATCAGATACTTAAGGAAACTAAGGTAATTGTAAAACCTTGGATGGCTGATGAGCATACCAGAATAGCTTTTGTGATGAAAGATGGTTTCCTTTTGAGCTAATGGAAGTAAAATAGTAAAGTGTTTAATAATTTTACTGAAAGAAGATTACCATGCATATCCTTGATTCTGAGAGAATACAATTAATCTGTGTAGCTAAAATGTATTATGAAGAAGATCTGACTCAAAATGATATTGCTCAACGCTTAGGCATTTCTAGGCCAATGGTCAGCAAAATGCTGGCCAGGGCCAAGGAATGCGGCATTGTCAGCATTACAGTCAATGCTAATGTGATGAATGACGATAATGCGGCGTTGTTAAGAGAGCTGTGTCAGAAGTTTAAGCTAAAAGGTGGTTTGATAGTTAGCAAGGAGTCTGATTTTCATGCTGTTCTCAGGCAAGCTGCCATCTATTTAGGCTTGGAAGCCCAAACTGAATATAATATTGGTTTAGGCTGGGGCTCTCCTTTAGGCTATTTGATCAAGGAAATGGCTACACATGATTTTAAAGCATCTCCGGGTGTAGTTTGTCCTCTTATTGGTAAAGCACCGGTGCCCAACGAACACTATAACGTTAATGAAATGGTGGAGGCTCTGGCGCAATCTTTAGGCAGGAAGAGCTATACAATTAAGGAAAAAGCTTTTGTGGTAAGCAGGGAAGACAAACAGTCTGTGGAGAAAAAAGCTGATTATACTAATCTCCTTTTAAAATGGCGAGAATTGGATATGGCTTTACTAGCTCTACAAAATTATCCTTCTTCTCCTGATGAAGCTACTGAAATGCGTTTTGGTGATGTGCTTCATCGTCAGCATGCAGTAGGCAGTTTTTTGTCCTACTTTTATAATGTGCAAGGTGACATTATAAGTGGGGAGCATGATTTTACTTGTAGAATGTCTTTGGCGGATTTGCGCCATTGCAGAACTGTTTATGGTATCGGCTATGGAGCACAACAGGATAGTATCATAGGTGCCTTGCGTACCGGGTTGTTTACTCATATTCTTCTTACGGAAGAACAAGCTAAAAAAGCAATTTAATCGTAGAAAAAATAACGACCATCTTTAAAGATGGTCGTTATTTTATTTTGCAAACCAGAATAACCATAATAAATAGGTTTAACCAACTAATTTTCCAAGTTGACATAAAAAGCATGTAAACTTATTATGTAAGTTAATCGCAATAAAATTAGGAGGAAGAACATGATTATTGAATTAGCAGAAAAAGTTATGGCAGGTGGCGAAATAACTGTAGCAGAAGCAGAACAACTAATAAAAGTAAGCGATAAGGATACTATGCTGCTTTTGGCTATGGCAGATAAAATACGCAGCAAATTTAATGGCGAGGCAGTAGATTGCTGTGCCATCATAAACGGCCGCAGTGGCAGATGCTCAGAGGACTGCAAATTTTGTGCTCAATCAGCTCATTACCAAACAGGCGTAAAAGAGTATCCTTTGTTGGATGAAGAAGAAATAGTTGCTGCTGCGAAAAAGGCCAAAGCTGCCGGGGCAGTACGCTTCTCCATAGTAACCAGTGGCCTTGGTCAGCAAAGTCATATAGAGTTTGCCAATATTTGTCATGCTCTTGCCAGAATAAAAAAAAGAAGTAGGCATAGAGATTTGTGCTTCTTTAGGCATCTTGACGTTGGAACAGGCTCGTACCCTAAAAAATATTGGCTTAACCAGAATTCATAATAACCTGGAAACGGCACCCAGCTATTTTCCTACTGTTTGTTCTACCCACAGCTATGAGGCTAAAATTCAAAACATTAAAAATGCTCAAAAGGCAGGTTTGAGAGTTTGCAGTGGTGGAATTTTCGGCTTAGGTGAAATACCGGAGCAAAGAGTAGAGTTAGCTTTTCAGTTAAAAGCACTGGGCATAGATTCCGTACCCTTAAATATTTTAAATCCTATTGCCGGCACACCATTCTCTAAAAATAAGCCTTTAACTCCTTTAGAAATCTTACGGGCTTTTGCTGTCTTTAGATTTATTCTACCTAAGGCACTTATCCGTACCGCTGGAGGAAGAGAAGTAAACCTAAGAGATTTACAATGCCTGGCTTTGAATGGCGGTCTTAATGGTATTATGATTGGCGGTTACTTAACAACCGCAGGCCGCGCTACAGAAAAGGACCAGATCATGATTAAAGATTTAGGTAGAACACTTACCAAGCCGCAGCTATAAATGTAAAAAGGTGCATCCCTGAGGATGCACCTTTTTTTGTGTGTTTATTTTAAATACTTGTCAAAGAAGGCGGTAATTTTGTCAAAAGGAATGACTTCCAGCTTATCGTATAAATCTGTATGAACAGCACCGGGAATAATCATAAGCTCTTTGTTGTCGCCCTTGAGTTTTTTGAAAGCGGTCTCACTGAAGTATCTGGAATGAGCTTTCTCGCCATGAATAACTAATACGGCATTTTTAATTTCGCTGGCATAGGACAAGATGGGCATGTTCATGAAGGAAAGAGCGGAAGTCTTATTCCAGCCTGCATTGGAATTTACAGAACGAGGATGATAACCGCGCTTGGTTTTGTAATAGTCATAATAATCTTTGACAAAGAAGGGAGCGTCCTTGGGCAATACATCAGGAACGCCACCTGCTTTAGCATAGGTACCGTTTTGATAATCCAAAGTTCTTTGGGCATTTAAAGCTTCCCGGGTTTTGTAGCGGCCATCTGCATCTACACTGTCGAAATAGCCGTTAGCAGTTACTCTGGTCATATCGTACATGGTGGAAGCAACGGTAGCTTTAATTCTAGGATCGTTGGCAGCTGCATTTAAAGCCATGCCACCCCAGCCACAGATACCAATAATACCTATTTTATTAGGATTAACATTCTTTTGGGTAGATAAGAAATCTACAGCAGCAGAAAAATCTTCGGTATTAATATCAGGGGAAGCTACATCACGAGGGGAACCGCCGCTTTCACCGGTGAAGGAAGGATCAAAGGCAATGGTAAGAAAACCTCTTTAGCCATTTCCTGGGCATACAAGCCGGAGGATTGTTCCTTTACGGCGCCAAAAGGACCGCTTACTGCAATAGCTGCCAGCTTGCCGGCGGCATTTTTAGGTTCATACATATCGGCAACTAAGGTGATGCCATACCGATTGTGGAACGATATTTTCCTTATGATTTACTTTGTCACTGAGGGGGAATACTTTATCCCATTCTTTAGTTACTTCCATAGTTTTCTCTCCTTTAGCAGCAATTTTTTCCATAGCTTGGTGTTTGGCAGCAGCATTTACGCTGTTTACTTGACCACCTACAGTCAACAAAGCTGCTACTGTTAAAATGCTAAATAATTTTTTCTTCATTCTACTTGCTCCTTTCGCACCTTGTGCAATAAAAAATCTAGACAATCAATTTTTCTTGGGTTTTATGTACCTTGCTGTTAAGATTTTGCTTATGTTTTTCCAGTAAACTGCATAATGCTTGTTGAGCACCTTTTTCAGCGCAGAGCATACATTGCTGAATTTCTTTTTCACTACAGCCGGCATCCAGCAGATTCTGGTATAAAATGCCTTTGGCATCCGAGGCTTCAGCCATTTTTCAACCTCCTAGCTCAACTTCTTTTTTTTGCAAGGTCATTGTAAGAAATAACTTGAGAAAGCAAATACTTATTAACTATTTCTAATTATCTTGTTAAGAATCTTGCTTATGATATAGTTTACTTAATAAAAGCTGTCATACAGGGGGTTTTGCTATGGAAATCAGGGTATTCGTTATTTCTGGAAGTAGCCAGGGAAGAGAGTATTACTAAAGCTGCTCAATATCTGCATATTTCCCAGCCCACTCTTTCCAAACAACTGAAAGATTTAGAACGAGTGGGAAAAAGCTTTTTGTACGTAGCAACTACAGCATTAAGCTGATGACGAGGTATGCTTTGCGCAAGCGTACAAAGATATTTTACAAATGGTGGATAAACTACTGATGAGTTTAAAGCCCTGGATGAAATAGCCGGCGGCGATATTCAGCTAGGCTGTGCTGAATCCTATTTAATTAAATACATAGCCCAGGCTCTAAAAGAATTTAAAAAAACTTATTCCAGAGTGCATTTTCACATTACCAGTGGCAATACGGAGCAGGTAGCAGAAATTCTGGATAGAGGGCTGCTTGATTTTGCTGTTATTGTAGAACCGCCTAATTTGTCCAGATACAATTATATGGAAATACCGGGTGTAGATACCTGGGGGTTAGTGGTGCGCAAAGACCATCCTTTGGCAAAAAAGAAGCATATTACTGCCGATGATCTTATCGGTTTAGACCTTATTTGCTCAGACCAGTCTATGAAAGCGGATATTCCCCGTTGGTGTGGGGAGAAAATAGATTTGCTCTGCATCATATGGGCTCTACTAATTTTGTCCTATAATTGGTTCGGTTTGCGTACAGGAAGGGCTAGGCTGTCAGTTAACCTTTGACCATTTAACAGCTACCGGATTTGGCAGTGACTTGGTTTTTAGGC
>Ga0268359_11377_pt1 | contig 97498 bp, 79 predicted proteins | sample BioMet11_FD_194416 | JGI IMG/M metagenome (GOLD analysis project Ga0268359, IMG submission 194416) | Sewage microbial communities from Oakland, California, United States - Biofuel 11 (PacBio Assembly) | ecosystem: Engineered > Wastewater > Sewage > Unclassified | place: USA: California | collected...
TTCTATCGTGGTGCAGCCTTCAGTTATGCTAACGGTGACGGCACCTATGAAGTCGGTACAGGTGACTTAAAAGTGGGCACCATGACACTGTACCAGACCTGGGTAGGAAATAGTGGTAATATTATGATGTAGTTGTGAAGGAGGCAAGCTAACTAATAATTATAAGGTAACTGGCAACATCTACTCCTTATACTTCGGATTACAATTCCTGGGGTTATAGTATTGGCGGAGAAGTAGGTAAGCGTATTCGCCAAAGCAACGGCTTCTTTGTAGAGGCCACAGTTTGAATTTACCTTAAGCCGCATTAACGGAGCTGATTATACTACCAGTACAGGACTGAATAGTGAAATGCACAGGCTCAGAATTCTGCTATTGCCAGAATTGGCTTAGCAGTGGGCAGGGAAATCAAGAACGTAGGCAGCTATTATGCTAAAGCTTCCTATTATCATGACTTCGGTAGTGGTATTCACTTGACTGCTTCCGATAGTACAACTAACCCCTTCAGTTACGGTGAAGACAGCGCTAAGAACTGGGGAGTATTTACACTGGGAGGAACGGCAAAAATAGGTAAAAATTGTAATGTTTTTGGCGAATTGAGCAAGTATGCAGGGCAAATTACCAACAATATCCAAGTAAATGTTGGTGCTCGGTGGACCTTCTAGATCAGTTTTCTTCATTGAAAGGAAAAAAACACGGGATGCGTTGTGCATTCCGTGCTTTTTTTATTTAAAAAATGGCCTTTTTTGCTAAAAACAGCAAAAAACTACCCGCCTTGGGTGGGGTAAAAGAGAAACAAAGATGCTATAAAAATAATTAAAGAGTGGTATTTTTGCCAAATAATAGTTCTATTAAAGCTTGTCTGCTGGTTACGTTGAATTTTTGGTAAATATTTTTAATGTGATACTTAACCGTATTATTTGTGATGAAGAGTTTATCGGCGATAGCTTTATTGTTATAGCTGCGTGCCTAATAAAAATAAAACTTGTTTTTCTCTGGGCGTCAAATAGATAGGAAAAGTCTCCGGATTTATAACAATCGCGTATTTCTTCTACGGATAAGACAACAGGTTGTAGTTTTCAGTGTTTTCCTCTGGTAAGGCAGGTGTTTCTAATTCTTCAGGGAAGGAGCGCTATGGAGCGGCGGTTGCTTAAACAAGGATATTTCTACGCCGGGTGGCAGCCAATTGGTAAAGAAAAGTTGAGTAGAAACCAGACAGATTGTACCGGAAAGCAGACAAATAATATTTAAAACAGAAATATTAGCGAAAAGAGAAGACAAAATTAAAGACAAGATGTTGCCACAAACAATAAATAGAGTCATTAAACCAATGCCAAAAGCGCAAACGGCAGTGGGGTGAGTGTGACTTCTAGCTAAAGTGGAAAAAAGCAACCAAGTATACATGTCTAAGAAGGCGACACCGATTGTACTAAAGACAAAGCAAACCAAGCTACACTGATCGGTAGGAGAGGGAAAAGTAGAAAACCTAGCCCCATGAAGGGCAGAATAGGACGGAAAAGGCTATGTAAATCAGGAACAAGAGAATGTTTCAGTAAAAAAATACTAAATAAGCAAGCTATAGCATAAGCAAAGTTAGAAATATAGTAAAAAGACGGGACTTCAGGTGCTATTGAAAGGGTGCCAAAAATGGAACCGCCGGCAACATATAGTAAAGATACTAAAACTAATCAACCGGGTAGATAGAAAATAGCGGATAGGCAAAGCAATGGTACCGGTCGGTTTTACTGTTGAAAATTGCTTGCTTTTGCTATAGAAGTACCAAGAACCTAAAAGGCACAAGTTAAGCAGGATGGAATTTAAGGTGAGAGGCAGAAACATTGCCAGTGCGGTTAAAAAGGCTGCTAAGCAAAGACTGCTTGCCAAACCTTCAGCAGCTTTGGTTAAAGGAAACGAACCGAAACTTTCCATCCAGACAATAAAAAGGGGTGCCGAGGTAAAACCGGATAAACTTGCACATGCTATGGGTAGGAGGGGAGATTGCCTAAAAAAAGCAGGGTACAAAAATGGCTCAGACAGGACAAGAATATCGAGAACGAGCAAGAAAACAGTAGCGAATTGCAGGGCAGCTTTGTCGGTAAGAAGTTGCCTTAGCTTGAACCACCGGCTAATGGAAAAACCGGCGACAGCTTGAGCAATGAGAAAAAGTAAAAATAAGGTAAAGAGCTTACAGACCAAAGAGAGGCTACGTTTTCCAGCAAAGGTCCCTGTAAAAACAACATCCATAACCAACTGGTCAATAAACCGAAGCCTATAGTGTGGTAAAGCATGGTAATCACCTCTTTACTGCTCCCATTTTGTGTTAACAGATAAAGGAATTCGCTATATTTTGGCTTTATCCTGCTAAAGGAAAATTAAAATAGTAAATAAAGGGATAATTAGTTTTGCATAGTCTGTTTAGCTAGACAAGAGGCTAAGCTTTGCCAAAGGAGATGAAAATCATGATCATTAGTAGAAGGCAAAAAGTGTTAACGGTAGCAATAACTGCCTATTTGTTAAGTGGTTTTATGGGAATGGCAAGTGCTGCACCTATTACTGTCTCATCAACCCAGATGGTTACACCTTCTAACAATGCAAGTAGTGCTATTCAAAAATATAACAGTATTGCCGTTAATCAAAACAGTGCAGCTTCTTCTATTGTTGTAGAGGGTACGACAGTTTATTTAGGAATAAGTAATAGCGGTACCGGTAATCAGCCCTTGGATGTATATTTAACCACACCGGCCAGCGGTGACTATACAATAGTTGTTTCCAATAATGGCAGTGCTACTACTGGCAAGGTTATGGCAGTGGGAATAGGTTCTTTAAATGAGCTGGCGACCACTAATGTGTTTGGACCGGTGACAGCTAAGGTAACAGCAACAGGTGGTGGTACCGGCAAAGCAGCGGCTGAAGCTATTGGTGTTGGCGGCAGCGAAGGTGCTTTGACTGTAGAACCGGTAACTCTTGCTGTAAAGGCCACAGGTGGGACTGATGTAGGTTATGCTACTGCTAATGCTAAAGGTATTACAGCGGGCGGAGCCAGCACTCAGGTGGTAGTAAATGTAGGCAATACTACAGGAACAAATTCTGTTACAGTAACTGCTGAAGGTGGCAATGCCAGTGGTAGTAGTTCTAACACTGGCAACGTGGGGGCTAGAGCATATGGTGTAGAAAATTATGAAAACTCTACCATTAATTTGCTTGGAACCACCAATATTTCAGCCAGTGCAACGGGGGGACAACCTTCAACAGCGACCAGTTTTGCTCATATAGCTACCGGTGATGCCTATGGTATTTATAATTCGTACGGCACTGTCAATGCTGATAGTTTAATTCTTACTTCGGTTAAGGGACAGGGTAATGTAGGTGAATACACGCAGGGTAAAGCCTTTGGTGTTTATAACACTGATGGCGCTATAGTGAATATTAATACCCTGACAATTACTGAGTTAATAGCTACGGGCGGCCAGGCTAGTACAGGTGGTTATGCCAATGCGGATGTTTATGGTTTGCAGAATAACACCGGTAAGATAGAGATTGCTGGTGCTTTTACTATTAATGCTTTAGCCCAAGGCGGCATTGGTGATAACCAAGCTACTGCTACTGCAGCCGGTATTGTAAATGGGGACACTGTTAATGCAGGAGCTACTGCAATATTGGGCAAGACAGCTGGTACTAATACTGTGACGATTACTGCCCTTGGTGGTAACGCTAATGGTACTGATGAAAACAATAATGTATCGGCAGAGGCGATGGGCCTTTTTAACAATGCAAGCACAACCTTGCAGGGAACAACAACCTTTACAGTTCAAGCTACCGGTGGTATGCCTTTTGAAGCAAGCAATGTGGCTGGTCTTGCTACGGCTAAAGCCTATGGTATTTATAATCAGGGAGCTGTCTTAACCACAGATGATCTGATCTTTGATAAAGTTTATGCTACAGGGAGAAGGGGCGCTGATACTTCTACGGAGGCCTACGGACTCTATGCTGCAGATAATTCTGCTACGCTTACTTTGAAAAATTTGACCTTTACAGACATTAGGGCTATAGGAGGAAGCAGCAGTGCTTCTGGAAGTGCCAATGCTTCGGCAGTAGCTATTTGGAATGAGAACGCTAGTGTGGAAGCAAAAAATATTATAGCTACAGTGTTAGCTCAGGCCGGAACAGGAGATACAAGCAATGCAGAAGCTAAAGGAATTTATAATAATTATTCGCCATTTTCTGCTAAGAACGTTAAATTAACCGTTCTTGCCAATGGTGGTATAAGCAGTAACGAAGCTAAGGCTGAAGCAATTGGCCTGAAAAACGATCACGCTACTCTAATGCTTACCGATGGTGAAAACAAACTAAATGTTCAGGCTTATGGCGGCAAAGGCGCTAGTCTGGATGAAAGCAGTGATGTATCTGCTGCTGCTTATGGTTTATATAATAGCAATACTACCAGTATTAGTGGAATAACAAAACTAAAGGTAATTGCGACCGGTGGTACACCGGCAATAGCTAGCGGCTCAGACATCTATATGGCCGGCAACGCCACTGCTCTGGCAGAAGGCTTGCACAATGAAGGTACAGATTTAACCACGGGAGTACTGATGTTTAATGAAATTACTGCTTTGGGCGGTACAGGTTCTGATGCTTATGCCGAAGTGTCTGGTATTAATGGAGTTTCTAATTCTTCTAATATTGTAGTGGGCGAGACTACCTTTACAGAGGTCAGAGCTACAGGTGGTAATGCCAGCACAACCGGTGCAGCGAATGCTACCGGCTATTTGGTGAAAAATGATAATGGTGGAAGCTTTACTGCCACTGGTAAATTAACAGCTACCTTGACGGCCAAGGGCGGCTACGGACCTTCTGCAGGTGCGGAAGCCTATGGCGTGAAAAACACAGGTACTGTAGCAGGTACTAATGTTGACCTTACTATTAAGGCCATTGGCAATGAAGGGGCTAATGATGCCAACGCATTTGCTTATGGCATTGTCAACGACAACAATAATTTTAACCTAACTAGTGGTGATAATAGCATTAACGTAATAGCTCAAGGAGGGGCAGGCACCGGTACAGATGCAGGTAATCCTGCGGAAGTGTATGCTAATGCTTATGGCATCCAGAACAATAACAATGGTAATATACAGCTATCTGATACAACTACTTTGTCTGTTACAGCTACAGGTGGTAGTCCTCTTAGCTCAGTTGAGAACGCAGTGGTGGGGAATGCTTATGCAACCGCTTATGGCCTTTATAGTGTGAGCGGAGAGGTGACCGGTAAGGCACTAAAGGTTAATCTCGTTGAAGCCAAGGGTGGTACCGGTGATGATGCCAGTGCTAATGCTATCGGCAGTTTACAGCGAGAATGCTCCACATACTATTTCTTTTGAATCGCTAACGATGACTAAAGTTAATGCTGAAGGTGGCAATGGCGTTGATAGTGCTTCTGCTATAGCTTATGGTATACAAAACAGAAGCAGTTATCTGGAAACGACGAGTGCAGATGCTACCAATACCATTACGGTTACTGCCAAGGGTGGCGCTAGCGGCAAGGATGCGCATGCTGAAGCCTACGGCATCAGCCATGAAGACCATGGTCAGTTAAGGCTAATGGGAAATTGGGTAATAGATGTACGGGCAACAGCGGGAAGTGCTCTTGGTGGAATGCTTCCGGAAAATAGCGAGGCTTCTGCTGTAGGCATTATGAACAGTAGTGGTAATGATGTTACCATGGCAGGGCCGGTAACTGTTTCTGCAACTGCTATAGGCGGAGCAGTTAGTGATGATGCAGCTGCACGCGCTGCAGGACTTTATACTGCCAATGGTAGTTTGCAGCTAAATGATAACGTGACTGCGATAGCCTCTGCCACACCTGCTACAGGAAAAAGCTTTATAGCAGCAGCTCTCTATGCTGATAACGGTACTCTTAATGTAGGTACAGATGGGACGCTTTCCTTAGGCAAAACTATCAAGCTGGAAGGCGACCTGCTTGCCAAACAGGATAATGGTGTAATTAATGTTACTTTGGATCAGCCTGCTTCCTATTTACAAGGGTAATATTCTAGAGCAAAACAATGGCACAGTAAATTTGACGGTTGCTAATGGTGCAACCTGGAAGCCTGTTTATGACAATCGCTATGGCAGCTATTATGATCAAGATAACGCGGCTACTTATGCTAAGGACTATCAAATCACTGCCGCTTCCACTAGTAAATTGACACTTAATGCAGGTGGTATTGTTGATTTGACCTGGGATAACGTAACCCGCGATCCTTTAACCTGCTAAACGCACTATGACAATTCGGTACTTTAAGTGGTAGCGATGGCATCCTGGTTGTTAATACCTAATCTTAAAAATAATATAGCTGATGAGTTTATTATTAGCTAACAATGCTGCTACAGGACTTGGCATTGATGTGGCCTATGATCCTGCTTTAGCAGCAAGCGGACTTACTACTGCTACTGATATTAGTGGTAAGGCGAAGGTACTTACCATCACTGCGGGTACAACGCCTACGGTTAGTGGTGTAGCTGATTCCTATAACGGCTATGATTACACGCCGACCATTACAGATAATAAGGATGGAACTTATTCTGTAACTAAGCTTACTATTACTAACGTAGCTCCAACTCCCACTCCTGAACCTACTCCTACTCCCACTCCTGAACCTACTCCTACTCCTACTCCTGAACCAACACCTACACCATCGCCTGAACCTGGTAAGAACACCATTACTGCACAGTCTCGTCCCATGAGAGAAGCACGCCATGACCGTATGGCCATGCATAATCTTTGGGTCAATGGCGAATTAAATAATATGCAGAAACGTATGGGTGACTTAAGGGCAATGGAACCGGCCCAGGCAGGTATTTGGGCTCGCTATGAGTATAATAAACTGGAAAAAGGATCAGATACTTCGTTAAAGTATAATTATTTCCAGTTAGGCTACGATAAGGACTATAAGAGTGAAACCGGCACTTTCTATCGTGGTATTGCTTTCAGCTATGCTAAAGGCGATGGTAAATATGAAGTGGGTACAGGTGACTTAAAGGAAGGCACCATGACCTTATACCAAACCCGGATAGATAAAAATGGTAGCTACTACGATATCATTCTTAAAGGTGGAAAGCTGTCTAATCGCTATGATGTATCTAGTGCTATTACCAGTAACCCTTATACATCTGATTACAGTACTTGGGGTTATAGCATTGGTGGCGAAGTAGGTAGACGAATCAGAAGCAAAAACGGTTTCTTTGTAGAACCTCAAGCTGAGCTTACCTTAAGCAGAATTAATGGTACTAACTATACTACCTCGCCTAAAGATGGTTCTGCCGGCATGACTGTCAATGCTTCTGCTCAGAATTCTGCTATTGCCAGACTTGGCGTTGCAGTAGGTAGGGAAATTAAGAACGTAGGTAGTTATTATGCTAAAGCTTCCTATTATCATGACTTTGGTGGTGGTGTTCATCTAACGGCTTCGGATAGCACTTTCTATCCATATTCTTATAGCGAAGCAAGTGCTAAAAACTGGTGCGTATTTACTTTGGGCGGTACTGCCAAGGTAGGCAAGAATTGCAATATCTACGGGGAATTAAGCAAATATGCAGGACAATTGACCAATAATATTCAAGTAAATGTTGGTGCACGGTGGACCTTCTAAAGTAAAAACGACGCTAAGTGCGTATCGATGACAGGGGGACGGTACTTTTGTCAGGTTTTATAACCTGACAAAAGTACCAACACCTGACAGTGAGAAAATCTGTTGCATAAATTACCTAATAATGTTAAAATATGGCGGTAAAGTTATAGGTTGGAGGTGAAGAAATGCCGAATATTAAATCATCCATTCGTAGTGTAAAAACTGACGCTAAACGTCGTGCAGCAAACGCTCCTGCTAAAGCAGAACTCCGTAGCACTGCCCGTAAAGTTGAGGCACAAGCTGCTGCAGGTTCCAAAGATGAAGCACAAAAGTCTTTAAAGGCTGCAACAAGTTTATTGGATAAGGAAGCTCGTAAGGGCAATATTTCTAAGAATGCAGCTGCTCGTAAGAAATCCCGCTTGGCTAAGAAAGTTAACGCAGTAAAATAATTGCAAATAAAGAGACTGGCATCTGCCAGTCTCTTTTATTTTGCCCAGGTAGATTTTAGCTATACCCATTTGCTAATTTTTAGTACAATAGTATATAATTAAGTAAATAATTAATTTTGATAAAACTGGGAAGTTTTCTTAAATAAAGTAAAGAGCAAATAATTGAATTTTGTGAAACTGGGGTGAGACAGCAATGGCAGATGATAAAATGGTGATATTGGAACAACAGGAAGAAATAAAAGATTTATTAGCAGCCGTACCTGGTGGCATTTTTAAATACGAAGCCAAACCAAGGGGACAGTTTACTTTTATCAGTGCTCAGCTATTGCGCTTGCTAGGTTATACGGAGGAAGAATTCCGTATTAAATTTAATAATTGTTTTGATGATATGGTCTATAAAGAAGATAGAGCCAAAGTCTTAAAATCAATTGATGACCAGATTCAAAACGGAGAATTTGATACCTGTGAATATCGCATTGAAACAAAGAGCGGTTTTTTGCGGTGGTTTTATGATGTAGGACATCAGGTTACAGATGAAAATGGCAAAAAATGGTTCTACGTTGTGGTAGTGGACATTGATGATCGCAAACGGTTAAGCGAGGAACGAGAAGTAAAAAAACAGTTGGAGGAGCAGCTCATAGCTGCCAAGCAAGCTAACAAGGCTAAATCCTTATTCTTATCAGATGTAAGTCATGATATGCGTACGCCTTTAAGCGGCATCATTGGTTTTACTGAGCTGGCTATGGAAGAGTCAAACTCAGATAAGAAACAGGAATATTTGCAAAAAATTCGAGGCGCCAGCAAATCACTCTTGAACTTGGTGCAGGATACTCTGGACTTAAGTAAAATTGAAGCAGGAACCTTTAGCTTGCGGCCGGTAGAGATTAACACAAGTGAAATAACAGATGCTCTGGTTACAGCTATTGAACCAATGGCGAAAGCTAAGCAGATTAATTTTACCGTAGATACAAGCAAGGCTTGTATGACCAAGGTTAAAACCGATGCTGCCAGAGTCCAGGAGATTGTGCTGAACCTTTTAACTAACGCTGTTAAGTTTACGCCACGTGGCGGCAGTGTAGAGTTAAGTATTGAATGCTTGGAAGAGACAGCTGATTACATTTATAACAAGATTAGCGTACGGGATAACGGCAGAGGTATTTCTCCGGAATTTCTTCCTCACATTTTTGAGGCGTTTGCTCAAGAACGTGAATGGGACGAGGATAATACCACCGGTAGTGGGCTAGGCTTATCTATTGTTAAGAAATTGGTAGAACTCATGCGGGGACGTATTGAGGTGGAAAGTGAGCTGGGCAAGGGCAGTACCTTTATCCTGTTTCTAGATTTTGCCAAGGCAGATAGCTATACTCAAGCTGCCAAGAAGAATACATCTGTTCCTGCTCGTCTTAAAGGCAAAAGGGTATTATTGTGCGAGGATAATTTTATTAACGCTGAAATAGTTTCCCGCCTTTTGGAAAAGCAGGGCATGGAAATAAGCATGGCCAAAAATGGTCAGGAAGGTTTAGACGCTTTTCAAAAATCCAGGGAAGGATATTTTAATGCTGTACTGATGGATGTGCGCATGCCTGTCATGGACGGCTTGACTGCTACTAAGGCTATACGCAGGCTGGGTCGCAAGGATGGGGAGATTGTTCCCGTTATTGCCATTAGTGCCAATGCTTATCAGGAGGATATTGAGAAAGCTTTGGCAGCAGGTATTAATGCCTATATAACGAAGCCTGTAGTGCCGAGTATTCTTTACCATACTTTGGCAGAATGGCTGAAATAGTAGGTTAGACACAACATTATGGGGACGGTACTAAATGGTACATGGCTTTGTATCATTTAGTACCGTCCCTATTGCTACATCTTCACAATTTGCCTAAATTAATGTTATAATGTAGCAACATATTTTTGAAAGAGAGAACGATTTTTAATGAGACAAAGTCATAACATTCGTAACTTTTCTATTATTGCCCATATTGACCATGGTAAGTCCACCTTAGCTGACCGCCTTATTGAAAAGACAGGCACTCTGTCTATTCGTGAGATGGAAGCTCAGGTTCTGGATTCTCTTGACTTGGAAAGAGAAAGAGGCATTACCATTAAGGCACAGGCTGTACAGTTGAACTATGCAGCGAAGGATGGGCAGAACTATATATTGAATTTAATTGATACCCCAGGCCACGTAGACTTTAACTACGAGGTGTCCAGGGCACTGGCTGCCTGCGAAGGCGCGCTGCTGGTTATTGATGCTACTCAGGGTATTGAAGCACAAACCTTGGCCAACGTTTATTTGGCTATGGAGCACGACCTGGAAATTATTCCTGTCATTAATAAAGTGGATCTGCCTAGTGCTGATCCTGACTTAGTGAAAAAGGAAATCGAGGAAGTGTTGGGCATTGATGCTTCTGAGGCAGTGCTGTGCAGTGCCAAAACAGGATTAGGCGTAGATGATATTTTGGAAGCAGTTGTTAAACGTATTCCTGCGCCCTCCGGAGACAGTGATGCACCGCTGCAAGCCTTGGTCTTCGATTCTAAGTTTGATTCTTATAAAGGCGTTATGCTTTATGTCAGAGTGGTTAACGGTTCCTTGAAAAAAGGTATGACCATTCGCATGATGGCTACGGAAAAAGTTTTTGAAGTAACGGAAGTGGGAGTATTTAAGCCTGCCTTGGTGAATGTAGATTCTTTGGAAGAAGGTCAGGTAGGTTTCCTGGCTGCTGCCATTAAGAATGTGAAGGATGCCAGAGTTGGTGATACTGTCACCGATAACAACAACCCGGCTTCTCTGCCACTGCCCGGTTATCGCAAGGCTACACCCATGGTGTATTGCGGACTTTATCCTGTAGAGAATTCTGATTATGATAATTTGCGGGATGCTTTGGAGAAGCTGCAATTAAATGATGCTTCCTTAATGTTTGAGCCTGAGACCTCTGCTGCCTTAGGCTTTGGTTTCCGGTGCGGGTTCTTAGGACTTTTGCATATGGATGTTATTAAGGAGAGACTGGAGAGAGAATATAATCTAACTCTTTTGACTACAGCACCTAACGTAATATATGAAGTGTTTAAGACTAACGGTGAAGTGGAGATGGTAGATAACCCCTCTTTATTCCCACCTCAAACTGTTATTGACCACGTAGAAGAGCCTTATGTTAATGCCACCATCATTGTGCCCAAGGATTATGTGGGCCCTGTTATGGAGCTGTCTCAGGAGAAACGTGGCGAATATGCCAACATGACCTATCTGGATGAAACCAGAGTTATGTTGCATTATGAATTACCTCTTAGCGAAATAATTTTTGATTACTTTGATAGATTAAAATCTATTTCCAGAGGCTATGCTTCCCTGGATTATGAGCTTCATGGCTATAAGCCTTCTGATTTAGCCAAGGTAGATATTCTTTTAAATGGCGATCCGGTAGATGCTCTATCTGCCATTGTTCACAGAGAAAGAGCACAAGTTAGAGGTAGAGCCTTGGTAGAAAGATTACGCAAGCTTATTCCCAGGCAGCAATTCGAGATACCCATTCAGGCAGCCATCGGCAGCAAAATCATTGCCAGAGAAACAGTCAGCGCTTTGCGTAAAGACGTACTGGCTAAATGTTACGGCGGCGATATTACCAGAAAGAGAAAACTGCTGGAGAAACAAAAAGCCGGCAAGAAACGCATGAAGCAAGTCGGCACGGTTGAGCTTCCGCAGGAAGCTTTCATGGCTATCTTAAAAATGGATGACAAATAGACAAGCGACCATAATAGGCCAGCTACGTTGTCAGAATTTGCGTTTGCTCGGATCAGCGGACCAGGAAAGTCCAGCTTCCCTCGCAAGCCTCATTCTTCCTAGTATCTGACCTATTCTAGTCGCCTGCTGAGGTATATGCTTATTATGGTTAAATGTAAATGGCAAGAAATTCAAGGGATATATCTACATATCCCTTTTTGTTTGCAAAAATGCGCATATTGTGACTTTGCTTCCTTTCCCCGTCAAAACGAAGAAATAATGAAGCAATATACTCAGCGTCTCTGCCAGGAAATTACTACCTGGCGAGGCGCTTTGCCTGTTGCATCAACCGCCACCGTTTATTTCGGCGGCGGAACTCCTAGCGTTTTACCACTTAAATATATTGAAGAGATTGTTGCGACCTTAAAGACGCAAGGCTTGTGGCAAAAACCTACAGAAGCTACCATTGAAGCTAATCCCGGTACCTTAACTGTGGAAAAATTGCAGATTTTAAAAACCTTAGGCTTTGACCGTCTCAGCATGGGCATCCAGTCCTTGCAGGACACGGAACTAAAGCTGATGGGCAGAATTCATACTAAAGAACAAGCGCTGGAAGCTATCCAAGCAGCTAAAGAAGCGGGCTTTGCCCGCATTAGCGGCGATTTGATTTATGGCTATCCTACCCAGACGAAAGCAACTATTGCCAATTCCTTAGCAGGCTTGGTTCAAGCGGGCCTTACCCATATTTCTGTGTACGGCCTTACTGTGGAAGACGGCACTCCACTGTCCCAACAGCTGGCAAAGGGAGAAATTAAGCTACCTACGGAAGATGAAGCAGGAGATATGTACGATCTGGTTAACGCTTACTTGCCTAAGCATGGCCTGCAACGCTACGAAATCTCCAATTATGCACAGACCGGCCAAGAGTCCAAACACAATTTGGTATATTGGCACTATTATCCTTATTTGGGCTTTGGTCTGGGAGCTACCGGCTTTGATGGCCGGCAAAGACTTACTAACGTGAGAACTTTAGCAGAGTATGTGCATGGCAAAGAGCCGCTTCAGGAAGAACTTTCTCCGGCAACCCAGCTCAGCGAATGCATTTTTATGGGACTGCGCTTAACCAAAGGTATTAATGTAGAAGAAATTAACCAAAGATATGATATTGACTTTTTCACCAAATATGGCAAAATTTTAGAGGAAAACCAAAGCCAAGGCCTCTTAATAATAGAACAGAGACGTACTGTCCGACTAACGGAACGGGGCATGGCTCTGGGCAATTTGGTATTTGAAAAATTTTTGTAAAATCCTAAAATATTATTGACATTTGGTAGAAAGAGGTGTATCTTTATATTCAGATGTTAGCACTCCACTCTTGAGAGTGCTAACAAGAAAAAGAAAGGGGTAGATGGCAATGCTGGATGATAGAAAAAAGAAAATTCTTCAGATTATCATTGAAGATTATATTGCTACGGCTGAGCCTGTAGGATCCAGAACCATCGCCCGTAAATATAATCTGGGCATTAGTCCTGCCACGATTCGTAATGAAATGTCTGATTTGGAATTATTAGGCTTTTTGGAACAGCCCCACACTTCTTCAGGACGTGTTCCTTCTGCCCAAGCTTATCGTTACTATGTAGATTCCATGGTAAAACCCGGTGCCTTGTCTCCTAATGATATGGCCCTGATTGATAGCTGGTATAGGGAACGAGTACATAGTATTGATGATATTTTCAAATCTACGGCTAGAATTCTCTCTCGCATGAGCAAGAACGTTTCCATGGTTTTGGCCAAGGGTGATAGCAGCACTAGTTTCTCTTATATGAGATTTCTGCCTCTTAATGAGCAGCAAAGCTATTTTGTGTGTCATTACTGAAGATGGCCAGATTGATAATGCAGTTATTGATATTCCCTTGGGCATGAAGCAGGAAGAGCTGGATTACTTAGCGCAAAGAGTTACCAATTTGCTCCATGGTACCAAGCTGGTAGACGTTTCTGAAAAGCAGATAGATGAGCTTCATGACAATCTTGCCAATGATAAGCTTTTGTTTACTTCCTTATTACAAGCTATTAAACAAATGCAGGTTGGCCAGAACTAGAGAAAAGATGTTCATGGGTGGTACTAAGCAAATCTTTAATCAACCGGAATTCCAGGATGCAGAAAGAATTAAGGAACTGTTAGGAGTTTTGGAAGAAGAAAAGGTCTTGAAGGATATGCTCAATGCCGGAATTGATTCCGGTTTACGCATTACTATTGGTAGTGAAAACAAATTTACCAGTATCCAGGATTGCAGTATGGTACAAGCTACCTACCGGTTAAATGGTCAGGTAGTAGGAACCTTGGCAGTACTTGGACCAACCCGTATGGAATATAAGAAGGTTGTTTCTGTAATGGATTATCTGCATAAATACTTGCAGGTGATTTCAAGGAAGGTATTAAATAAGGAGGTAGCAACTTGTCTAAACACGATCATTTTCATAATCACAATCCTTTTAATAAAGTGAATTCTGAAGCTCAGGCCGAAAAAATAACAGAGCAAGATACTGTAAAAGCCGAAGACGTGGAAAACGTAGCGGCTAATCAGGAAGTTCCCCAGGCTGCCGAGGCACCGGGAAGCAATGAGGCTACAGCGGCGGAAGAAACAGAACAAGAAGAGACAGTGCAAGCTGAGGAAGCTGCTGAAGTAGAGAAAGCAAGACTTTGCTGCAGAAGGCTGCCAAAGTAGAAGCTGAACTTAAGGCTAAGGATCAAAAAATTGAGGAGCTGCAAAACAGGCTGCTCAGATTGCAAGCAGATTTTGATAATTTCCGCAGACGTAATAACGAAGAACAAGCTAAGCTTACCAAGTATGTTACTGCCAGTGTTACCAAAGAATTTTTAAAGGTGCTGGATAATTTCGAAAGAGCTGAGCAAAGTCTGGCAATTACTACGGATGGCGAAGCCATTAAAGTAGGCTTGGATAAGATTCACAAGCAATTTGAACAGGCTCTGGCTTCTTTAAAGATAGAAGAAATCAAGGCTCAGGGTGAGCAATTTAATCCTGAATTCCACGAAGCCGTCATGCAGGGCGCTAACCCTGATATGGAAGACGATACAGTGGACATGGTCTTGGAAAAAGGTTACAAGATTGGTGATAATATTATCCGCCACAGTAAAGTGCGGGTAGTACGCAATTGATTAATAGCCCTTTAATGTAAGGCTGTTATATAAAATATTAAAACAACAATTTATTTCTAGGGAGGAATATATTATGTCTAAGATAATTGGTATTGATTTAGGTACGACAAACTCTGTAGTAGCTGTTATGGAAGGTGGAGAACCTACTGTTATCTCCACACAAGAAGGCGGTCGTTTAACTCCGTCTGTTGTTGGTTTTACTAAGAATGGTGAGAGATTGGTTGGCCAGTTGGCAAAACGTCAGGCTGTTTCCAATCCTGAAAGAACCATTAGCTCCATTAAACGTAAAATGGGTACCCAATATAAGGTAAACATTGATGGCAAGGATTATACTCCTGAGCAAATCTCTGCTATGATCCTAGAGAAGATGAAAGGCGATGCTGAAAGATATTTAGGCGAGAAGGTAACTCAAGCTGTTATTACCGTTCCTGCTTACTTCAACGATAGCCAACGTCAGGCTACCAAGGATGCCGGCAAGATTGCAGGCCTTGAGGTTATGCGTATCATCAACGAACCTACTGCTGCTGCACTGGCTTATGGTGCTGATAAGAGCGGTGATCATACTGTCCTGGTTTATGACTTGGGCGGTGGCACCTTCGATGTGTCCATTTTGGAAATGGGCGATGGCGTTTTTGAAGTTAAATCCACCAATGGTGATACTCACCTAGGCGGCGATGACTTTGATGAACGCGTTATGAACTGGATGACTGATGAATTTAAGAAATCTACCGGTATTGATTTGACCGGTGATAGAATGGCTATGCAACGTATTCGTGAAGCTGCAGAAAAAGCTAAGATTGAATTGTCTAACATGTTGACCACCAACATCAACCTGCCTTTCATTACCGCAGGCGCTAATGGCCCTCAACACTTGGATATGGACTTAACCAGAGCTAAATTTGATGAAATGACTGCTGACTTGGTAGAAAAAACCATTACCTGCACTCACAAAGCTTTAGCTGATGCTAAGCTGGAAGTTAAGGATATTGAGAAGATTCTGTTAGTCGGTGGTTCCTCCAGAATTCCTGCTGTTCAAGACGCTATTAAAAAGGTTTTGGGCAAGGATCCTGCTCATGGCGTAAACCCTGATGAATGCGTAGCTGTTGGTGCAGCTATTCAAGCCGGTGTTTTAGCCGGTGATGTTAAAGACGTTTTGCTTTGGATGTTACTCCGTTGTCCTTGGGTATTGAAACCATGGGTGGCGTATTCACCAGAATCATTGATCGTAACACTACTATTCCTACTTCTCGTAAGCAAGTATTCTCTACTGCTGCTGATAACCAACCTTCTGTAGATATTCATGTACTGCAAGGCGAACGTGAAATGGCTGCAGACAACAAGACTTTGGGTCGTTTCGAATTAGGTGGTATTCCTCTGGCTCCACGTGGCGTACCTCAAATTGAAGTTGCTTTCGATATTGATGCCAACGGTATCGTTAACGTAAGCGCTAAGGATTTGGGCACCGGCAAAGAGCAAAAGATTACCATTACTTCTTCCGGCAGTTTAAAGAAGGATGAAGTAGAGAGAATGGTTAAGGAAGCAGAAGCTAACGCTGCTGCTGACAAGAAACATAAAGAAGAAGTTGAAGTTCGTAACCAGGCTGATACCATGGTTTACCAAGCTGAAAAGACTGTCAAAGACATGTCCGGCAAGGGCCATGATGACCTGATTAAGAAAGTTCAAGATGCTATTAGCAACTTGAAGGAAACCTTAAAAGGCAAGGACAATACCGACAAGATTAAAGCTGATACCGAAGCTTTGCAAAAACCTTTGTATGAATTGTCTGCTGAACTTTATAAACAAAATCAAGGCGCACAACAAGGTGCTGCCGGCGCTAACCAAGGTGCAGGTGCACAAGGTGCCAGCCAAGAAAAGAAAGCCGACGACAATGTAGTTGATGCTGAAGTTGTTGACGATGAAAAGAAATAAATGTAGTTAGAGGGAGATACTGATGGCTGATAAGAAAGATTATTATGAGGTGCTGGGAGTAGCCAAAACTGCTTCCGCCGAGGAAATTAAAAAAGCATATCGTAAATTGGCACGTAAGTATCACCCGGATGTAAACAAGGATAATCCTGATGCTGCCGATAAATTTAAGGAATGCAGTGAGGCTTATAGTGTGCTCAGCGACGAGCAAAAGCGCGCCGCTTACGACCAGTATGGCCATGCTGCTTTCCAAAATGGCGGCGGAGCAGGTGGTAATCCTTTCGGTGGTTTCGGAGGCAATCCTTTTGGCGGCGGATTTAATGGCGGTGGTTTCCAAGGCTCCTTTGGTGGCGAAGGCATGGAAGATATTTTCAATATGTTCTTCGGTGGCCGGGGTCGCTCTAGAAACAGCAACGGACCTGAACAAGGTAACGACCTGAGACTGGATATGGAAATTACCTTTGAAGAAGCTGCCTTTGGCGTAGAAAAGAAAGTTTCCGTAACCCGTGAGGATGAATGTGACCACTGTCACGGTTCAGGTGCTGAGCCTGGCAGCAAGGTTGATACTTGCCCCGAATGTCATGGTACAGGTGAAGTACGTGTTACCCAAAACAGTATGTTTGGCCAAATGGTTAACGTTCGTCCTTGCTCCAGATGTCATGGCACAGGTAAAATCATTAACCAACCCTGCAAAGATTGCAAAGGTACAGGACGCAAGAAGAATAAACACATCCTTACCGTGAAGATTCCTGCCGGTGTAGATAATGGTTCACGCCTGAGAGTAGCCGGCGAAGGCGGTGCAGGTAAACGTGGTGGCAGACCGGGCGATATGTATGTGTATCTCTATGTAAAACCCCATAAGTTCTACACCAGAGAAGGTACGACTGTCATGTGTGAAGTGCCCATTAGCATCGTCCAAGCAACTTTAGGTGCTGAGATCAAGGTGCCCACTCTCTATGGTCAGGTTATCATGAAAGTGCCTGAAGGAACTCAACCTAATAAGGTTCTGCGTCTCAAAGAAAAGGGCATTGTCAGCCTGAGAAGTGGTGCCAAGGGTGATCAACTAGTTACGATTAAGGTTGTTGTTCCTACCAAGCTAAACGCTGTACAAAGAGAAGCTTTAAAGAAGTTTGGTGAAGTGGGTGGCGACAATATTAATCCGGAGGAAAAGGGCTTTTTCAACAAAGTCAAGGATTTATTCAAATAGCGGCAACGATAAATCAGCATATACTGCGTTGCAACTGCAAAAGGCAGGTTGAGATGGACACGGAAAGTCCTATCTCAACCTGCCTTTTTTGTTGCGCCTTGTCTATGCTGTTTCTCGTTGCCGCTTGGGTTATTGAAACTGCGCCGCTTCTGAGTGTTCTTTGTGTTCTGATATGGGTTGCCGCTTAAGTTATAAAATCTGCGCCGCTTCTGAGCGTTCTTTGGTGGTTTACTGAGTTTTATTGCCACACCTATGGAATGGTGGTAGAATATTGCCATAAATTAAGTAGTTAAGAAAGGTCTAGACATGAAGACCAAAATTATGGTAGCCATGCTTGTCATTCTGATAATGTTTGCCGGGGGATTTTTGGCAAAAAAGCATCAGAATGTTACAGCTTCTTTAGATAATGAAATAGCAGCTGCGAAAGAATTGCAGCGCGACAATAATGAACAGGAAATAGAAAATAAAAGACAGGCAGAATATTTTAAACGGACAGTTGATAGCTTCTTAGCTTCCCTGCCCGGGGAATATTCTGTCTTTGTTTATAATATACCGGCAGCCACAACCTATACCTATCAGAATAAAGCTATGCCGTCCGCCAGCATGATCAAAATGTTTATTTTGGCGAAGGCCTACGAGGAAATAAATAAGGGTACCCTTTCTGAAAACGAGCAATATGTTTTAAAGAAAACAGATATAGTAGGTGGCGCAGGTAATCTGCAGGGCCAAGCAATAGGTAGCAGCTTTTCCATAAAATATTTATTGGAACAGATGATTGTAGAAAGTGATAATGTTGCTACCAATATCATTATTGACCGATTGGGTATGGGCAATATTAATGCCTATATTCAACAACATGGCTATAAATATACTAAATTGCAAAGGCGTATGATGGACTTTACGGCTCAACAACAAGGCTTGGAGAATTATACCTCGGCTGCTGATTTGGGAAAAATATTTCTGCAACTTTATCGGCATACCTGTGTCAATGCCACGATGGATAGCAAAATGCTGGATATCCTTAAAGCTCAAACAGATAATGATAAACTGCCCCAGGGTCTACCGGAGGGGACGGTAATGGCTCACAAAACCGGTGAGCTGGCCGGTGTCTTAAATGACGGTGGTATAGTTTATGATCAGCGGGGAGATTATATTATCGTAGTACTTGCCAATAATATAGGAGCTGAGGCTACAGATAACATCGCAGCTATTTCTCAAAAAGTGTACAGCAATATTTTTGCTAAACTTACCCAAATTACTAAGCCGCCCATAGAAGAAAAAAGCGTGGACTTAAATAGTACCAGAAGCAGATTAACCAGAGAATATGCCCTACTACATTATGGTACGAGTCTTGAAACAATCGTTCCGCAGATGATTGTACTTCATTGGACGGCAGCGGATACTTGGCAAAGTACCTATAACTATTTTTATCCGGCAGAAAATACCAAGCTGAAAAATGGCAAGCTGAATGTGTGCTCTCATTATTTGGTGGGAAGAGATGGTACCATTTACCAACTCACACCTGAGAATGCCCTTAACAGACATATTATTGGCTATAACTGGTGCGCTATTGGTGTTGAGAATGTAGGCGGAGTAAACAGTAAGGAAGATTTAACGGAGGCTCAGGTAAAGAGCAATATTGACTTGATTCGCTATTTGTCAGGAAAGTATTCTTCTATTCATTATGTGATAGGACATTATCAGCAAGGGGATGCTAAAAGCACAGGTCTTTATAAGGAGTTGGTAGCAGGATATGCTTCTCTTAAAACTGACCCGGGACCTGTTTTTATGAGAAAGGTACGTACAGCTTTGGCAGATACTGATTTAAAATTTTTTCGGGATTAAAATAGGCAAGGAAGCTTAAATTTGTTTCGGATGAATAAGGGGTGGAAATGTATGAGTAAATTCTGTACGAAATGTGGAACACAACTGGAAGATGGCGCTAAGTTTTGTTATAAGTGTGGGGCTAAGCAGGACATAAAACAAGCAACGTCAACGCCAAACCAGGAACAAGCAAGACAGAGTACTTTTCAAGCTGGTACTGCAGAAACGGTCAAGCGGGCAGAACGGCAGCAAGTAGACAATAGTTATCAGCAACATACTTATAACCAAACATCCTATACAGCTCCTGCTCAAGAACAAAGTAAGGTGGGACACGGCGGCCTATTGAAATATGTAGCTATCTTTTTGGTGATTGTTGCTGCTGTGGTGGGCTATCTTGCTTTTTCAGACGGGCAACCGGTTGCTACACCCAAGAATCAGCCTGCACAAGGTCTTATTGCAGTAAAGGCAGAGGAATTGTTGGATGATTACATTCGTGATCAGGGAACTGCTGAGGCTAAATATAAAAATAAGAAGGTCAATATTTCAGGAAAAGTCATATATAAAAACGAATTTAAGAATTCCCAACGCTTTCAGGTTACCTTAGCACATAAAACTGCAGCCGGCCGTTCTTACTTTGTAAGTCTGGATTTTCCTCAAAATATGGTAGAGATTGTGAACCAAAAGAAAATTGGGGATTTTGTGGTAGCAGAGGGGACTTGTGTGGGCATTGTAAAACAAGATAAGCCTACCGATATTAGTGTACAAGTTCGTGTAGAAAAGAGTGGTGGCAATGGGAAAAAATAAAATGTATGTTGTGATCTCTGTTCTTGCCTTAATTGTTATTATTGGTGGGCTATGGAAGATCGGTCAAAATAAGGCAGCTGAAGAGGCAAGGGCTAAGGCACAGGTTGAGCAGGAAATGCAAGCCAAACAGGCAGAAAAGGAAGCTGCCACTAAACAAAAAGCAGCAAAGCAGAGCCAAAAAGAAAGCTATGTAAAATTGTTGCTCGGCTTTGAAGATAGAATGAAGGCCCTGGCAGACAGGATTAACACCGGTGAACGAAGTACCACGATAGTACCTGTGTGCAATGTGCTTAAGAATGATATTAATAGTGAAATGGGAAAAATGAAAAAAGCTTCTGCTACAGATGAAGAAAGAGAAGTTCTAAAGCTGTTAGACATACAATGGAAACGGGTTGATTGTATGCTAAGAGGGGTACGAGGCAACGCCAATGCTTTTGCCGAAGGTGGCAGCTATTATGATGAATTCTATGAAAAATTAAATAAGTTCAAGGCTAATAAGTAGCTTTACAATGAAAGTACTAAATTTAACCAAGGTGGTATAAATAATATGTATTGTTCAAATTGTGGGGCGGCTCTTAAAGGAATAGAGAAATTTTGCCCGGAATGTGGTTGCCCGGTTGCTGTACAGAAAAGCAATGGCAATGGTAAATTTAAAGGCTTTGCCAAAGAAGCCATTGATACTATGACCAATAGTGTTAATGAAATGACCGGTGGCCATGGAGCAGTAGAGCTACATATGAAGGATTTGGTGTCTGCTGTTTTTGTATCTCATAGTCAAGGAGAACGCGAAGACATTTTTATTGCCGGAACGAAAAATAACACACCTGCTGAAAAAGATATTTCCAGCCAATGGCCACATCCGTGGCTTTATTCCAGAGTATTTTTGGTGTTTGTTATTACCTATTGGGGCCTTTTGTTTATGGCAAAGGAATTTAATAATCCCAATGCCATACCGGGCATGATTTTCATTGGTGCTCTGGCGGTACCATTTTCATTGATAATCTTCTTCTTTGAAATTAATGCGCCCAGGAATGTTAGTATCTTTGATGTTACTGCTATCTTTTTTGTTGGCGGCGTTTGTTCCATGCTGGCAACCCTGGTGTTGGATGGTTTCTTTGGAGTAAAGGTTTTAAATATTACCGGTGCCATTATGGTAGGCATTTCTGAGGAGTTGGCCAAAGCCTTAATTATCTGGTTCGTTTTGCGAGATGTACATAAAAAATATATTTTAAATGGTTTACTGGTTGGTGCCGCAGTGGGAGCAGGCTTTGCTGCTTTTGAAACAGCCGGGTATATTTTAAGATTTTTCTTAATGCGGGCTGATGCAGGACTGTATGTTTTGTATTTACGAGGTGTTACTGCCTTAGGGACACATGTAATCTGGAGCGCCATCGTGGGAGGCGCCTTGGCTATGACGAAGGATAAGGCTTGGCAGGGAATGGAGTGCTTTACCAATCCTAAGTTTGTGCCTTTCTTTGCTATGGCGGTAGGGTTTCATGCTCTTTGGGATATGCCTTTAAAGCTACCCATGACCGCTAGGGTTGTAGGTATTGGCTTAATAGAATGGATTGTACTCTTAGTCATCATTCATGCCGGGTTAAGACAAATTTCGGAAATATGTAATAAACAATAAAAATAAAACAAAGGACGATACATTTGACTGCAGATCAATTTGTATCGTCCTTTGTTTTATTTTTACTCTCTGGTTATTTTATTATGTGTCACTTAGTGTGGTATGTTATAATAAAGAATATTGATTTAAGGAGACATAAAATTGGATAATTGGTTAGAAGTTAGCATTAAAGTAACTCATGAAGCAGTAGAAGCAGTAGCAGAAATGTTGAGAGAGCAGGGGGCCCGCAATGGTGTGGTCATAGAGGATCCTGTGCTTATTAATACTTTGCGTAATTCCGGTACTTGGCAGCTGACTGACATACCTGAGCAAACCAATACTGAGGTTGTCACTGTTTCTGCTTACTATCCGGAGGATAGGGAGCTTCAGGAGCGTTTAGCAAATATTGAAAAAGAGCTGGGTGCTATAGAAAACAGAATTGGTACATTCCGTTTTGGACCTACTTTGTTTAGAAAGATTTCCGAAAAGGATTGGGCTAATGAATGGAAACAATATTTTCATGTAACCAGAGTTGGCAAGTCCTTGGTAATTAAACCTACTTGGGAAGATTACACACCTAAAGCCGACGATAAGGTGCTGCATTTAGACCCTGGCATGGCTTTTGGCACAGGCACTCACCATACTACCAATATGTGTATGCAGATTCTGGAAGAAATAGTTAAACCAGATATGAAGGTGTTTGATGTAGGCTGTGGCAGCGGTATCCTAGCAATGACCGCAGCACTTTTGGGAGCCAAGGATATTAAAGCTGTAGATATTGATGGCAAGGCTGTACAGGTTGCCAGAGAAAATATTGCTTTAAATAAACTAACGGATAAGATAGTTACGGCGCAGGGTGATTTACTGCATGGTACAGATGGACAGGCTGATGTCATCGTGGCTAATATCATAGCGGATATCATCATTATGCTGCTACCTGATATTCCCAGTAAACTAAAGCCTCAAGGCAAGTTCCTGGCCAGCGGTATTATTGATGAACGTCTGGCAGATGTTGAAGCGGCTGCTGACAAGGTTGGCATGAAGACTATCAGTGTGCGACATAAGGGTGGTTGGTCAGCGGTGCTGATGGGGAGGAAATAATGCATAGATTTTTTTGTAAGAGAAAACTTTGCTGACAATATGACCATTACCGGACAAGATGCTCATCACATTGCCAATGTGCTGCGCATGAAGAATGGCGAAGAGATACAAATCGTGAGCTTGGACCAGGTCAGTGCTTTGATGACAATTACGGAGGTTCAGCCGGAAGCAGTTAAGCTGGTAGTAAAAGAGCTATTGCCGGGCGCCAACGAACCGGTGATGAAAATCCACTTGGTACAGGGTTTACCCAAAAGCGACAAGCTGGAGCTGATTATCCAAAAGGCTGTGGAGCTTGGTGCGGTAGAAGTTATTCCTACTGCTATGCATAATTCGGTAGTAAAGCTTAGTGGCGAGAAGGCGGCTAAGAAGGTGGAACGCTGGCAGAAGATTGCAGAAGCTGCAGCTAAGCAAAGCAAAAGGGAAATCATCCCCAGTATTGCTCCCTGCCAAGATTTTTCGGCTATGCTTACTGCAACCGATGATATACCTTTAAAAATACTTGCTTACGAAGTAGAAGACCGGCAAAGTTTGAAAGAAGCTTTGCAGGCTAACAAGGACAAGAAAGAAATTGCTCTTTTGGTGGGACCGGAAGGTGGCATAGATAAAGAAGAAGTTGCTTTAGCCTTGGCTCATGGCTGGCAAGCTGTTAGCCTGGGGAAACGTATTTTAAGAACGGAAACAGCCGGCTTGGCGGCTATGGCTGCAATTTTATATGAAGCGGGAGATTTCGGAGATAACAATGCCTAAAATTGCTTTTTATACTTTGGGTTGTAAAGTGAACCAAGCAGATACTGCCTCCATGGAAAAACTTTTTGTGAAGGCTGGTTATAGTATTGTTCCTTTTACCCAAGCAGCAGATGTGTATTTGGTAAATACCTGTGTAGTTACCAACATGGGACAAAGTAAATCAAGAAAAATAATTCACAGAGCCGTGCGGCAAAATCCACAGGCTCTGGTTGTGGTTACCGGTTGCTATCCTCAGACGGCACCGGAAGAAGTGGCAGCCATTGAGGGAGTAGATTTAATTATCGGTACCCAAGACAGAAAAAATATTGTAGAGCTGGTAGCCAAGGCAGGTGGGCATAAAGTATCTGGTGCGGCCAATCTGGTTCATGAGCTAATTAAGGATAGTCCTTTCGAAGAGATGACTGCCGGAGTAGATGCTAAAATGACCAGAGCTTTTTTGAAAATCCAAGAAGGCTGTAATCAGTTTTGTGCGTATTGTATTATTCCTTACGCTAGAGGACCTTTGCGTTCCAGAGCATTAACCAGTATTACCGCTGAAGTAGAACAACTGGTAGCTCAAGGCTACAAGGAAGTGGTGCTTATTGGCATTCACTTGGGTGCTTATGGCAAGGAACAAGCCAATGGCCCTAAACTGGCAGATGCAGTTAAGGCAGCGCTTAAGGTACAAGGCTTAGCCAGGTTACGTTTAGGTTCCTTGGAATCTATTGAAGTAGATCAAGACTTGCTTAAGCTGATGGCTGAGGATAAACGCTTCTGTCGCCATTTGCATTTACCCTTGCAGGCGGGTGCAGATAAAACCTTACAAGCTATGCACCGTCCTTATGATAGTGCGAAATTTAAGGATTTGTTGGCTAATATTCGTCGGCAAATACCTGATATTAGTATTACCACAGATTTAATAGTAGGTTTTCCCGGTGAAACTCAGGAAGATTTTGCTAATTCCTTGCAGTTTGCTAAGGTGTGCCAGTTTGCCAAGATACACGTTTTCCCTTATTCCAGACGTAAAGGTACGCCGGCAGCTGCCAGAGAGGATCAGGTACCAGAAGAAGTAAAAAATGAACGGGTGCAGGCAGCTGAACAAATAGATCAGGCCGGTCATCAAGCTTACCTGGAGGCTATGGCTGGAAGACAAACAGAAGTGCTATGGGAAACCAGAAACAAAGCAGGTTTCTGGGAAGGCTTAACAGGTAATTATGTAAGAGTTTATACGGAAAGTCAGGAAAATTTAACCGATCAAATTACTGCTGTACAATTACAAAATCTCTTTGAGGATGGCCTCAGAGGTGTTATAATAAGAGAGCACGATAATTAAGTAGGGGGTGAACAAAGTGTCAGATTGCATTTTCTGTAAAATCGTTTCTGGGGAAATTCCCAGTAAGAGATTATATGAAGACGATAAAATCATTGTCATTAATGATCTAAATCCCGGTGCCCCTGTGCATGTGCTGGTTATTCCTAAGGAGCACACGGAAAATATTCTTACGGCTTCCCCGGATATAGTTACTTATGTGAAAAGCAAGCTGCCTGAACTGGTAAAAATGCTGAAGCTGGATGAGAAAGGCTTTAGAATCGTTATCAATACAGGCGAAGATGGCGGCCAGTCTGTGCCTCATCTCCATTTTCACATTTTAGGTGGCAAGCAATTAGGCTGGCCTCCTTGTTAATCTCAATATTGACATTAGAGCTTGTTTCGGGCTATAATGTCATAGTGTAGTTTTGGCTAAGATACACGCGTTCTGTATTGTAATTGCGGAGGGAGGGATGACAGATGACAGAGATTAAAGTTGGAAAAACTGAATCCATTGATAGCGCATTACGCCGTTTCAAACGTGCAACTCAAAAAGCCGGAGTCCTTTCCGAAGTTAGAAAACGTGAGCACTATGAAAAGCCTAGCGTAAGACGTAAAAAGAAATCTGAAGCTGCTAGAAAACGCAAAACCAGATAATTTTTGGGGGCTTAGAAATGACATTACGAGAAACTTTATCAGCAGATATGAAAGAGGCCATGAAGGCGAGAGAAGCAGGTAAGCTCCGCTTGGCTGTTATTCGCATGGCTTGGTCAAGTATCCGTAATAAAGAGATTGATGAAAAGAAAGAACTAAGCGACGAAGAGATTATGGCCGTTCTGATGAAAGAAGTTAAGCAGAGAGAAGATTCCATTGCGGAATTTAAGACTGCCGGACGTGAGGAACTGGTTGCTAAGAATGAAGAAGAAATTGCCATTCTTAAGAAATATCTTCCTGAACAACTTAGTGATGACGATTTGAAGAAAATCGTACAAGAAACTATCGCTGCTGTACATGCTGCCGGTCCTAAAGACATGGGTAAGGTTATGGGAGCAGTAATAGGCAAGACTAAGGGACGTGCTGATGGTAAGAAAATCAACGGCATTGTTCGTGAACTCTTGAAATAACTTAATAAATGTAAAATAGAAGCTGATATTGCCAGCTTCTATTTTTTTTGCGCTTTTAATAAAAGGGTTTTTATTTAAAACAGAATTTTCTGAAATTTATACCTAGTAAAGAGTAACAGTATTTTATATAATTAAACGAGGGTAGTTATACGCAAAAAGTTAATGGGGAGGAACTGTTTATGAAGAAAATGCTGGTGCTTTTAGCTGTGGGGTGTTTAATGGCACAGAATTCTGTAATAACAGAGGCAAAGGTGCCTAATAGCGGCGATATAGGTGGACAATCTCTAAAGAATACTCAAGACGTTGAGAATTATTTGCAACGCCAAAAGCAGACTCAGCAGGAGAAGCCACAGATTGCTAATAAACTACCGGCTGAAGCGGGACAGGATAACAGTGCCCAAGCAATAAAATTTTTAGTAAGTTCCATTGTAACTGACACGTCAGCTATTTTTTCAGCCCAAGAGCTGAATCAGCTTATGGCTATATCTGAGCCCCACGAAATGACTTTGGCAGATTTATATGCTGTGGTCAGCAAGATTAATGCGGCTTATAAGCAAAAGGGCTATCCTGCCTCTAAGGCAATTATTCCTCAGCAAAACATTAAAGATGGTATTGTCCACTTGCGGTTAGTGGAGGGGCGCTATGGCAGGTTTATCGTAAAAAATAGTAAACACTGGCGTGAAAAATATATTAAGGATCAATTGCTGATTAAGCCTGGTGAATTAGTTAATGCTAAAAAGTTAGAGCTGGCTCTGCTTAACTTTAATACGAATAATGAAGCCAGATTGCAGGCAGAACTGACAGCTGGACAAGATTTTGGACTAACAGATTGTATTCTAGACGTTACCGAGCCCAAAGAGTGGCAGGGTGCAGTCTTTACTGATAACACTAATGTTGACACAAGCGGTAAATATAGGCTGGGAGTGCAAGTTGTTAATACTAACTTAGGCGGTAATGGTGAACGGATATTTCTTAGTCCAGTTTGGACCAAGGGTACCTTAAGCGGTTTGTTTTCCTTTGATGCTCCTCTTGGTTTAGGTGGAACTCGTTTTCGTACCGGTTACAGCCGTAACAGAGTTAAGATTATTGATGGCATCTATGAGAATCTGGGAATACGGGGTAATTCCTCAGATCTGTATTTTGGTTTTACTATGCCAATAGATCAGAGCTTTAATGGTAATATACAAGGTTTTCTGACCTTTCATCATAAAAAATCTTATTCCGATATATATGATTTTGTGAATTATGATACAACTAGCAATACTTTTGATCTGGGAGCTAATTTTCACCGCTACGATTCCAGAGGCGGTTGGTATGGCGAGCTAAGTGCCACCCTGATTAAGACAAATGATAATTTGCAGGAAGATGGCGGCAGAACTTTACGTCGCTTTGATCTTAATTTAATGCGGCAACAATTATTGGGGCATGAACAAACCTTGACTTTTAGATTTCTAGGCCAGACCACCAATGATAAAAATTTGCCTGTAACTGAGCAAATTACCTTAGGCGGACTATATAGTATGCGTGGTTTCCCAGACAGTTATGTTAATGGTGATAGTGGTTATTATACTAATCTGGAGTATGAATTTCCGTTAGCTTCTCGGATGGGACTGCGTGGCATTACCTTCCTTGATTATGGACAGGTTATAAATCGCTATGCAGATGTTAGCTTAAGGCGGGAACTGTTCAGTAGTGGCATAGGCCTGGTTTATAATAAGCATAATATTTATGGCCGTTTAGTATGGGGATTCCCCTTGAAGACAAGTGGTGAACTGGCAAAGGGTAATCCTAGACTTCATTTCTATCTACAATATGGTTTTTAACGTTCTAGCTGCTTGGCCTTAGTTCATAAGGAGGGGGCAATATGAAGAGGACAAAAGGTTTTCAACGACATTGGCAAAAGGAGTTAACGCTTGGTGTTTTACTCTCCATGCTGACCGGTAGTACTGTTTGGGCTGCTACGCAGATAGTACCTACTGATTCTAAATATAATAATACAGTTACCACCAAGGGTAACGTGACCAACGTAACTAACCAACAGATTGTGACATTCCCCTATGGTAATAAGGGTTCTTTTGCCTTGAACAAATTCAAGCAATTCAATGTAGAAGCTAATACAGTAGCTAATATGCAGCTAGGTAATATAAGCGATCAACTTAACCTTATCTATGCAGCATGACTGTCAATGGCATGCTGAACGCAATCAAGGATAACAAGATAGGTGGCAATGTAATATTTGCAGCTAGCAACGGTATTAACATTGGTAGTACCGGTATTATTAATGCGCAAAACTTGGGACTTATAGCATCAAGCAAATTTGATAATGTGGCTGCCGGAGCTTATCCTTATGGATTAGCTAAAAATTTTGATACAACTAGTGCTGTGGGTGATGCAGATGGAAGCATCACAGTAAACGGTATTATTAATACTAGTGGCGGATTTACCATGGCGGCTCGCAATATTACCATTGGACAAACAGGTGTATTAATGCCAGAGGAAATTTACTGCTACTATAGACAATAATTGGCAGGCGGCTGATTACACAGCTAATCTTGTTAATACCAATGCCTTGGGCAGTGCACAAAAGGTCGTTAAGCAGGCAGATGGTTCCGTGACCTTACATGATGGTACTACTAAATTAACCAATGACGTAAAAATAGAAGCTAATAAAAATATAACTTTAAATGGTACCGTTTTAACTAATGGTGGAGACTTTTTGGGAACGGTTTATACAGACTCAGATGCAAGGAAAGAAATTAAGCTTGCAGGTAGTACCGGAAAAATTTCAACCAGAGTAATAGATAATAATTCTACCTTTGATAATCATTTGACAGATACTTCAATTGGCGATTCCGGCAATCTTACACTGTACGTTACCCGTTCCAATATGGGTACCAGTACGGTAGATTTAGGTGCCATGAAAATTGTTTCTTATGCGGATGGTAATACAGCAGGAACTTTGCACCAAGGTGGCAGTACCTTCATTGGTGCTGATGCTACTACCTCCTTAGATGCCTGGGCACAGCTAGAGGATAAGACTGTGGCCAATGTGACTTTGACGGCAACTAATGTTAAAGCTGCTAATTTGCAGGTGGCTGCCTATGCCAATAATCAATTTAGCCTGAAAGACCATACTGAGACCAAGGTTGATAATCAAGGCAATGTTATCAGCGGTGCCGGTAAATTTAGTATGGATGGTGAAGTCTTTGGCTCAGCAGTAGGACTTACTGATGCACTAAAAAGTTCTCGTATTTTGGCGGTGGGCTCACATGTGCTATCTGATGCCAAGGTAACAATAAAGCCTTCTACAAGTTTAGAAACTTTAGGCAATGCTGCCTTAGACAGCAAAAAGGCTGCCCTTGCCCGTGATATTAATATTTCAGCTGCCTCTAATTCAGGAACAGCAGCTGCGGACTTTGGTATGATAGCGTCTGTGGTAGTTGGCATTAGTGAGGCTGATGCCAATGTAGATATTGATAATAGTACTTTAAAATCTGCGGATAATTTAAAGATAAAAGCAGTAGGAGAAAATAGTGTTAGCCTGCGCAATTACAATTTGGGTACGCTAGGCAGCAAGGTACCTGTTAATCTTGCTCTTAACTATGCCCAGCTAGATGACAATATTAAAGCCAATGTTAAAAATAATTCTGTTCTTTCTGCCGGACAAAATATAGCCGTAAGTGCTGACCTGACCAGGACTATGGTTAGCGTAGTAAGTAATACTGCTACGGAACATGTTTTAGGTGCAGCGGCAGGTGTTTTGATTAGTAACACAATGGCCGATGCTTCCGTGCTGGGAACGAATACTACAGCTGGTGGCGATGTTAAGGTTACTGCTAATAATCAACCGGTACAGCATGGCAGCTATTATGAGGCAAGCTCTAATATAGTATATACAACTATGGGAGAGTCTTTTACTGATCCTGCGGTTGATGCAATTGTAGGTGGAATTAGTAAAGTAGGAAGCAAATTAAAGAGCTTTTTGACAGATGAAGCACCGGCAGCCAGTGTTAATGCTGTTACCAAGACCATAGGTGATGAAGCCGGTATGGGTCTGGCCATAGGTGTGAATAAGTTAACAGATAAAGCTTCAGCGTCCTTGGGAGGCACGGTAACAGCAAAGTCCGTGGACGTGGAGGCAGCCACAGTGGAAAGACCTAAGAACCTGGTTAATGCCAATGTGGGAAAAATTCCTGATAGTGTTTCCAAGGAGTCGCGGGAAAAGGCAGCAGCACTAGCTGTAACTGTTGATGTTATTGATGGCACGGCTACAGCTTCTGTTGCAGATAACTCTAAACTGTTTCTTCATAATACAGGCGATGTTACAGTTAAAGCCGATATGAAGGTTCCCTATGAAACTATTATTGATTCCTTGAAAACCGGTGACTTAATTACCATTGGTGGAGAATTAGCTTATCTGATAGATGATACTTTGGGAGTAGATGATTTCTTATTTGATAATTGGGCCCGTTCCTCTGCGGTAGGTGATGATTTTGCCCTAGCTTTATCAGGAACGGTAATCGACTATACCAATACGGCTAAAGCGTCTATTGGCGAAGGCGTTACTATTACAGATGTTGCTAATGTAAAGGTCAATGCGGATGCAGATATTACCACGGTTAATTTAAGCGGTATTTTTCAAAGTCCTATTAAGAATTTCCAGCTTTGGAAGAAAGACGATTACCAAAGCGTTATTGGCAATTCTTCCAACGATGCAGCAGGTGGCAGTGCCTTGTCCAGTCACTATGTGAATACAGCCAGTGCTACCATTGGCAAGGAAAATTCCGCCCAGAAGACCACGATTACAGCTAGCGGCGATGTGAATGTAAATGCTGCAGTGAAAGCTACTGATATTACGGTAGCTGCTACGGGTAGTAGTGGTAAAACCATTGCTATTGATGGAGCAGTAGCAGTAGATAGAATTAGTGATACTACTATAGCGGCTATTTATAATTCTACAGTGAATGCCGGAAATGGCATAAAGGTTAATGCTGAGGATAATTCCAATGTTTATAATCTGGCTATTGCAGCTGATAAAAGTGAAAAGGTGGGCGTTGGTGCAACTATTGCTTACAATGCTATCGCCAGGGATACCCAGGCTCATCTGACTGGTGATTTTACAGCCGGAAAAACTGTACAAACCACAGCAAGTAACGCCGGTAATCTTATTACAGCTACGGCAGCAGGAACCTTGGTAAAAGATACTCCTAAACAAAATACTGCTGCTGAGGAAGCAAATGAGTCTGCAGAGTCAATTCCTTTGGATGATTTAGCTGAAAATCCGTTGGATACCATCTCTTCGGCGGCAGGCTCAAGTGCTGAAGAATCTAATGCACTGTCAGCTCTTAATGGTGGAGCAGACGGGGCTGCTTCTGTGCAAAATCAGGCCAGCGGTGGCAGAAGCTCTGAAGGAGCCGGAGCAAAGTCCGGCTACGCTATTGCCGGCAGTGTTAGCATTAATAAAATAACTGATACGGCTAAGGCTCAGGTAGGGTCTGCCAATGTGGCAACCACTATTACGGCTCCTGCAGCTAAAATACAGGCTACCAATAAAGCAAAGATAGTAGCAGTATCTTTGGATGGCGCACTTAATTTAAATAGTGGCAAGCAGGGAGCAACTGTAGCCGGAGCATTTATGCTAAATGAGCTTGCCGGTTCAGCAGAAGCTAGTATAAATAATAGTACCTTAAATTTTGCCAGTTCTTTACAGGATGCCAATGGTCCTGCCAATACGGCACTATTGCTTAAGGCTGCTAATGATAACGAAATAGTAAGTGTTGCTGCCAGTGTAGGGGGTGCTGCCAATAGCGTGGGCGTAGCCGGACAGGTAGCTATTAATAAGGTAGATGATACAACAACTTCCCAGATACTTAATAGTAATGTTTATGCAGATAAAGATACGACTATAGAAGCTGATGACACCAGCAGAGTTTATGGTGTCGGCGGTGGAGCTACCTATACAGGTGGAGCTGTAGGAGTAGGAGCTTCTGTGGTAGTTGATCTTGCTAGTAGTACGACTACCGCAAAGGCACAGGACAGTTCTTTTGCCGGGTATACCATGGTTGGCTCAGATAGGGGCAGAGGCGGTAATCTTTCTGTGCTGGCCAATGAGCAAATGACAGCAGCAACTGTTGCGGTAAGCGGGGCTGTCAGTGCTGACAATCAAGGCTTTGCCGGTGCATTCTCTGCAGCAGGGACCAGATTAAAGGCAGATACTACAGCTTCTCTGCTAGGGTCGGGCAGTAAGGTGAAAAATGATACTGTTACAGTGGCAGCTACTGATGCTTCGGCTTTGACCGCAGCTAGTGGTGACCTGGCATTGAGTAAGACTGCAGCAGTAGGAATTGCAGCTACAGTGACTGTTAATAGGGCGACTACAGATGCCAAAGCTGGTGGTGGCATGGATATTGATGCTACTAATTTATATGTGACGGCTGGCAGTGCCCTGAACCAAAATAGCAAGGACACAGCACTTAAAGAGAAAAATATTTCCTTAGCCAGCGATGATACTGATACCATAGCCATGGCCAAAACTGTGGCCGTTGGAGTTGGTGGCAGCACAGGAGCACCGTCTTCTGGAGGTGCTGGCTCAGCAGGAGCTGGGGGCAGCACAGAAGGAACGTCTTTTACAGGTGTTGGCTCAGCAGTGGTTAACAATATAAAACGTACAGCTAATGCCAGCATTGTTGATGATGAGACAAGCAATAAGAAGAAAAATAATTTGACCATCAGCGATACTATGCAGGTAAAAGCTGTTAATGCTACCAAGCTTTTTGGATTAGCAGGTTCTTTTGGCGCAACAGGCAAAGGGGTAGGACTGGGAGCAGCAGCTGATGTAGCTGTTTTGACTAATACGACTAAGGCTACAGTTAGTGGTAATACTAAAATATTAACAGGTAATGTAACGGTGGCAGCCGATTCCAAGGAAAACTTGGTAACGGTGGCGGCCGGTATTGGTGCTGCCGCGGCGACAGCAGGAATTGGTGCGGCAGCAGATGTACATGTAATAAATACTGACACCGAAGCTACGATTAGTGATATGGCAGAAGTTGGTTCCTACGATACGGCAACAGGTACAGTAACTAATCGGGCCGGTGCTGTAGAGGTAACAGCAGAAGATACCAGCGATACCAAAGTTAATGCTGCTTCGGCAGGATTATCTTTCGGCGCAGGCGTAGGAGCAGGCGCTGCTTCGGCAACAGATGTAATTAACAAGAATATTTTGGCTAATATTGGCAAGGGTAGCCAAATTTATGCCAAGAATATTGCTGTTAAAGCTACGGAAAATGATGGTATCCTGACTACGGCTAATGGAGTGGCCGGTGCTGTTACAGTTGCTCTAGAGGGATCTGTTTCTGTAAGCAACGTTAAACATACAATTACAGCTGATGTGGGTAATGATGCTACCATTAATGCCCAGGACAGTACTTTGGGTAATATTGATGTCAGTGCAATAAACAATTATACCCATGTTGGCGAAACTGGTTCTGTAAGCATTTCCGGTACTGCTGCCGGCGGTGCAGGCGTGGATGTAAATCATTACGTAGGGAAGACCTATGCTTATAGTGGTAGTAACGATATTCTGATAGCAGAAAATTTAGTTGGCTTTCAAGCGAAGGCTTCTGAAAAGTCTACAGAAGCTTCTGTACAGATTGCAGGTAGTGGCGGTGCTGCCGGTGGAGGCAATGTTATCGTTAACAATATCAGTGGTGATACAGAGGCTTTCCTTGGGAATACAAATCGTGTCGCTATTAATCGTGACATCAGTGCTCCAGAATTGGCTTCTAAAAATTACGGCTTGCTTGTTAATGCTGAAGATACCAGTGATTTAGGTGTAGGTGCAGGTGGTATTTCCATATCACAATATGGTTCTGTGGGTGGCAGTGTTTTAATTAATAATCTTAGCAAAAAGACTTTTGCTTTTGTTTCTGATAATAGCTCCGTTGATACGGCCTTTAACCAAAAAATAACAGCCACCAATAAGGAAAAGATAATCTCTGTAGGCATACAAGCTGTCGGAGCTTTATATGGTGCTTTATCTGGCGCAGTTAATGTAAACAATCTTTCTACCGTGACACAGGCCTTTGCCGGTAACGGAGTATCTTTCAATCAAAGCGGGACTGCCTATAGTGGAAAAGGTACCAAGAGTACCTTGGATATCTCTGCTTTGCATAATTTGGAGTTTACTTCTACTGCTGTTAATGCGGGGCTTTCTGCAGTTACAGTCGGTGGTGCAGTGGATGTAGCTAACTTCCGTGGCCAAACGGCAGCTTATTTGGGCAGTAATAGCAAGGTATACGAAGCTGGTAAGGTGAGCATAAACTCGACGGATGATGCCAAGAGTGGCAATAATGGTGTAACAGGAACAGTAGTAGCAGCCTCTGTTGGTATGTTGGGAGTGGAAGGAGCGGTTTCTGTTTATCATGTGGACGATACTTCCAATGATTCTTCCTATTATTCAGTTAATGGCTCTGATGCCACGGATGCTGCTCTTCAACAGACAAAGTGGGATAATTTATTAGTCGGGCTAAGCAAAACACAAGGGGATTTAGCTCAGCAAATAAAAACTGATAATGGTTCTACGGCAGCAGGAGAAAAAGATGGAACAGTAATTACGGCAGCTCCCAAGGGAACCTCTGCCTTTCTTGGTAATAATACTACTGTTAAAGCTAGCACTTTAGATATTATGGCGACTAATGCCATGAATTTAAATACCAAGGCAGGTGACGGCGTAGCTGCTCTGCTTAATATGGGAGCGGTTGTTAATGTAGTGCGCAATAGCCGTGATGTTAGTGCCTATACAGGTAATGCTGATAAGCTGGTGCTTACTTCAGGAAATCTTACTGCCCAAAGCAAGAGAGATCAGGATGTTGAATTTACAGATGTGGGAGCAACTCTGACTATCGGGAGTGTTACTGATGTGACCTACAGCCTGAAGGATAAGGGTTCCAGTCTGGCTGCCTTGGGAAGTAGCAACAAGGTTTATGCCAATGATAGCATCACTATCCAATCGGATAACATTAGGAATATTAGTGGCACTGCTGTGGGAGCAGGGCTTGCTGTTGTTGATGCCGGTCCTGTAACTATTGATATTGGTGTGGAAGATAGTACATCTGATGCTCATATTGGCCTTGATGCGGGGGCAACAGACTATAGTGATATTCAAGCCGGAGTAGATTATGACGAGACACAGGGCACAGGTAAGCGTAATAGCCAAAAGGGTAATGTTACAGTAGCTGCTACAACTCAGGTTAATGCAGATACTAAGGCCGTAGCGCCTATTCTTGGACTGGGACTGGCTGTGCCGGTGACAGTTAATAATATTACTGATACAACTACAACCAAGACTTATCTTGGCAATAAGGAGGCTATTAGCAAGGCCGGAGCTGTTACCTTTACAGCAAAGTCAACACCCAAATTGTCAACTGCTTCCACTTCAGCAGGAGTAGGTATGATTGCTGTGGGTGTGGTAAGTTCCAATGTTAAAGATAAGGAAACTGTAAACGCAGGAGTAAAGGCAGAAGGAGTTATTACAGCAGACAGCATTAACATCACTGCGGAAACAGCTATGCCTACCACGGGAAACAATGTTTATGTAGAGGCAGCAGCAGGTTCTGGAGGAGCTATTAATGCTTCTTCCACTACCACTGACGTGACTATTGATGATACTGTAAAAACAGATATTGCTAAAGCTACTAATCTAAAGGCAAAAAGTATTTCCCTTTCTGCCCTTAATAAGAGTCGCTTTAACATGAAGGATACTTCCATTGAGGTTGGCTTAGCAGCAGGCGGCAGCGGGGCTCGCTTAAAGGCGGACATAACTGCCAATACCGGAGTAACCATTGCTGGAGCTGATACGGCTGCTGAGGGAGCTAATCTGCTGGGAACCTATGGCGGTATTGCTATCGTGGCCAACAGTACTACAGAACGTGGTTGGTTGACAGGAACCGACGGTATCACTTATGCTAACCGCAATGCCAATGTAGGCGCGGGAGGAGTTGGCGGAGGAGGCAATATTTCCAGTGATACTACGATTACTCATAATACTGATGTGGCAGTAGGGAAGAATGCTGTCCTTACCGGTATTGCACCTGTGGATACGCGCAATGCCTACTATACTAATAATGCCTTGACCATTGATGTGGGCAGCAGTATTAAGAATTATGAGTATCTGGCTATGCAAACCGGTAGTGTAGTAGGCGGCGTGACCGTGAATACCTCCGGAACTCATGCCAATAATTATAATGTGAATTCTAAACTCCTTCTGGATGCAGGCAGCACAGTCAGATCAGGTTATGCGGATCTGGTACCGTCCAGTGAGAAGACAGCTGCAGAAAATGAAGCCTTGGCATTGCAGGATACTATGGTTACAACTAACACATATGGTGCTACTAATGCAGGTGGTGGCAACATAGCTTTAGGTGTGCGCAACGATGCCGATGTTATTAGCTCTGTTCTGGGACAAATCTGGGGAGCCGTAGGTGGCGTAAGTGTAGCGAATAAACACAATTATACAGGTACTGCTACTTTGGCTGCTAATGGTACCATGGAAACAACAGTAGGAGATATTACGTTGGCGGCAGGCAAGGATTCTTCCGGTAAAACAGGAACCATTAAGCTGGATATCCAAAGCAAGTCCTTATCAGATACCTTGGTGCCTACAGGCGCAACAGGAAAGCCGGAAGCTTATCTTAAGAGTACGGCTGCTATTACTGCTGATGAACAAAGTAAGGCTTATAGTGATCGTCATATCAACCTGCTTTCTAATTTTGGAACCAACAGTGTTACAGTGCAAGGCGAAAACAGATATGGTGTTTTTGTTGATAATACCAAGGAAACCACTCTTCAAACCTCAGTGGCAAGTGGCACTAAGGGAACGAATGAGAATGCTACAGTGGTATTTAATGGTACTGCTTCTACCGGTATTCATAGAAATAGGACTATCAGCATCGGCGGTAAACAAGGGACAGAGGTTGGAACCTGGGAGACCTCCATAAGCCGCAATCCGGAGCAGGGTTATTCCTTTACGGGTAATTTTACAGCCAGCAGCGAGCTGGTACAACGTTGGAATGATTTGCAGGAATTGATGGCTAAATATGCAACAGATACATCTGCTCTAGCCGGCTATGAAGCTGAATCACGCTTTATTGAAGCTAAGCTTTATTCACTGGGAATGGGAGCCTATGATAATAAGACAGGTAAGTTCATGCTTTTAGAAAGCGGTACGGTTAGCGATTACGATTCTAATGCTAACCAATTGGCATCCTTAGCAGGATCAGTTGCTGATTTTAATGCTTATAAGACCAGTATTACTACTCAGAGTACAGCCCTAAGTACAGTACAAGACAAGTACAATGCGTATGTAACGGCTAAGAATAATGATGCTGCAGCAAGTACGCCTACTACTCAGGCTACCTTGAACCAGGCAATGCAGAGCTTGCACGATGCGATTGTTTCATATAATGAAGTGGCAGCTTCTTCTGACCAGCTTGCTTCCGGAACTGCTTCCAGTGTGGCAGTGACGGCTGATGATTTAAGTAGTGCTACTGCTTCCTTAACTGAGCAGCAGACCTTTGTTAAAGATTATGATGCGGATTCTAAGGATCTACAACTCCGTAAGACGGTTAGTGACTTGTTCTATAGCAGTGGTGGTACGTCTGAACTGGATAAGACAGCAGGACAATATGTCTTTAAATTAAATGGCAATGCAATTACCACAGATGCCCAATTACAGACGGCACTAGGCAGCTATATAGGAAGTACGGTTACTGCCGGTGATTTAGTTATGAGCAATCTCTTGTCCAAGGTAGCTACAGATGATGTGAGTGTGGGCAGGGTATTGCTGGATGATGTTACAGCTACCAGAGGAAACATTAAGGTGGAAGGCACCAGCCTTGCCGGTTCAGGGAGTTTGAAGGCGAATGCTGATGCAGTAATTTCTATTAACAATACTTCACCTAACATAGTAGAATTTAATGATTTGACAGTTACAGATGGAGGCAAAATACTCTTTAATAATGTTAAAGTAAAAATAATGCTGATATTACAGGTCTTAATAGCGGAGGGACTGTTGCTTCTTTTAAAAATCTAACCTATCAGGACTCTGATCCATCTCAAACACCGACCATTGATGTGGAAAGTACCTTTAACACCGGTGACTATATTAACACAGTAACAGATAGTAATACTAAGCAAAGCTTTGTCTATAAGGTTTATGCTGCACCTAGCCTGACATTGGCAAAAACCGCCACAGTTAGTAACGAAGACGGATTGGTAAAGATGCATAGCCTTGATGGCGACATTAATGTCTTTGGTGCAGTTAATGGTGGTGTCATTAAAATCGATGCTAATAACGGAGATTTTATTCAAGGTTATACCAGTGGCACAAAAAATATTGGCGGAGATCCGGAAACACTATACAATGATGGTCATTGGGGCGTAAAGGATGCTGGCATAGTAGCTAATGGCAATATTTATATTAATGCCCAGTATTTGAATGTTAATGGTACTATTCAAAGTGGCGTAGCTGACTGGCAGCTGAATCTTGCAGATAATATGGGAGATTTGCTGGTAAATTATCAAAATGGTTCTACTAAGGGTACCAAGAAGATAAGTGAGCTAACCGAAGCAGAAAAAGCCTATACTCTTACTTTGGATAGTAAGTATGGCAATATGGCATCCATGGTAACCTATAACGCTCAAGATAATAAGCTGCTTGTGGATGGAGTGAATGTACGAGGTGGCTCTGTAGAGCTGGTTGGCACGATCATGAATACAGGAGCAGGTCAGGAAAATGGTGCTGTAACAGGTGGCTCTATTCTGGCCTTGGATGGCTATGGAAAAATTAATTTGGTTAACAATTCAGGCCTGACCTTGGAAATTCGCAGTATGTCTAATGACACTGGGACTAATGGCACAGAGGGGTCTGTTATCATTACTGATATTGATCGCTCCGGGTCTACGGCTGCTGTGTCCTCCTATAAGTACACTAGAGAAAATAATGTGCAGAGGGTTTATAAGCAACAAGCTGACAAGACTTGGTCAGATGTGACAGCTACCTATAGTCCTACCAGCTATTCGCCTAAGAGTGGCTTGACCTATACTAAGATGAGTGGTACATCGCAAACTAAGACTGTAACCTATGAAGAGAAGAAGAAAACATTTAATATCTTTGGCGATTGGGGTACCATCAGTTCCACTGACCCTGATGCCAAGGCAGTAGGATTCTCTACATCTGAAAATCTGAATTTGCCTCAGCACCCCTATATTAACTATGGCACGCCCTCTTATCCAACCGGAGTAAAATATCTTACTCAGGATGGAAAGGCTACGGAAAGCGCAACTGATACAGCTATTGGCAAGGATGTAGCAGGCAATTAGGCGGCTCCTACTTAACAAAACGTTATTATCGTATCTATGCAAACAATACGGTTAAGAGTGCCAATAAGGTTACTTCCAAACGCATCCTCGTTGTTAAGACATATACTTATCATTGGGATGAAACTACAGGAGTATCTAATTATGCCAGCCAGATTTATAAAGCTGACAATCCTATTAAAATTGGTTTTGTTGGCACAGAAACACCTGGTTCTATTGATATAGTTTCTAATGGTACGATTAATTTGGCAGGAAGCATTAGTAATCCGACAGGTAATATCACCCTGCTTTCTAACACGGGTGCAGACATTAATGCAATTAAATCTACGGCAATGCTGACGGCTGATTCAGTAGAGCTAAGCACTACCGGAAATATTGGCAGCAGCACTTCTCCAATCAAGACCAATACAGGAACCTTACTTAGCCAAAAAGCATCTACCAATCTATATGTACAGGATATTGATGCAGGTGGTTTGAAGCTAGGTAGTGATCTTAATGCTCAGGGTATTGTTTCCCTGCAAAGCAGCGGTTCTATAGACGATACTGACCAACATACTATTAATGCCAAACGTATGGAAGTTACCTCAGAAGGTGGCGGAGTGGGTACCGCGGCAGCACCGCTTCTCTTTGCTACGGGAGCTCCGGTGGCCGGTAAGGATGCAGCCTATGGTGTTTATGTCAAAGCACAGAATGACATTAATTTGTCTACCACAGGTAAGGCCATGGTGGATACGGTTTCTTCTAACAATGGTGATGTAAAGATTTATGCCAAGGAAGGTATTTACGACAACAACACCAACGAAAGTACTAATCAATCTGTGGCAGCTAAGTTATTAAGCTGGCAACAACACAGTGTTTTGGAAGGCTCAGAGGAATTATTGAGTCGGCAGAAATTGATTTTGCAAAACCAAGTTAAGTCGGAATACAACGAATATCAATATTTACACAGCCAACAAACTAAAGGTGCTTCTCTTAGTGCTGCTGAACAAGCGGAATATGATAGATTGCAGGCTAAGGGTGTAGGACAATGGACTCGGGCAGTTGTGGAAGGTTATACACCGGTTGTAGATAAGACACAACAAGGAGCTACCTATGCCTATAATTATGTTTCTGATGGCTTCCTTACTGCTACTGAGCAGCAGAAGCTGTTGCAAGGCACCGGCAATACAGAAAACTCCTTGCTGCTGTCCTTGTCTCCAGGCCTAACTAAAGAAACTACGGATACTAATCCTGTTGTTAAGGAATACGCCAATGTTAAGGGTAACAATGTCAGCTTGCTGACTGGTGCAACCGTAGGTGATAAATCAGCGACTAAGACCATTACCCTTGACCTGACTCAGTCACTTAAGTCTTATGCTGATACAGCAGAAGGCAGCAGCAATCTTCTTGCCTTGGCTACTGCTGAACGTGGTGATGTTTCCTTGAATCAAACTGAGACACAATTAACAGCTAATCTGCAGAAAGTAAGTCCTGTAGAAGTAGAGGCCAAGGGCATCTTTACCACAACCTTTGTTGACGATTCCGGATCAGCTAAAGCTCCTACTACAGGCAATAATGTCTTTGTGGTATCTGAAAGTAATGATGCCTTGCAGCTAGGTAATATTGCCGGTAACGAAGTGAGATTTAAAACAACCGGAGATTTGCTAAGCACCACTAATACCAATGTTTCAGCCTTGGAAAATGATTTGGTGCTAGAAGCTGCCAACGGTAATATTGACGTTACAATAGGTGCGGCGCCTGCTATTACCGCAAGGGCCGGAGGAAACATTATCTTAACTACCCTGCCACCTAAAGACATGGTTATTGATTCTATTTATACTACTAAGGGTGTAATTTTAAATAGTAATGGTACCAACATACTGGCTTTAAATGGTACAGGAACTGATAACTTGGTTAATATTGAAGCCGGTAATGTTCAGCTGAACGGCAATAGCGTTGGCGATAGCCAGCATAGCTTGGGCTTGCAATTAACTGATCCTAGTTCTGCCAGCAATATTAATGGTACCAATGGGATGAACCTCTATCTAGCCGGTAGTACAGCAAACTTTGCTCAGATGCTTGCTGCTAACGGGGATATAGTTGCCACAGGACCTGCTGCTTTGACTGCTGATACTGTACAAGCTGGCAAAGATTTGAACTTGCAGCTAGGCGCTATTAACATAGGTACGGCTAATGCCGTTGGACAAGCTACCTTGAAAAGTCTAAGTGGAGGTCTGCAGGTAAATAGCCTGAGCAGTAATACTGCTCAGCTGGCTGCTGCTACCGATTTGACGGCAGGTACGATTACAACTACAGGCAATGCTTCTCTGGAAGCTAAGGGAGATTTAAAGGCTACCGAGATAAAGTCTGCACAAAGTGATATTGAGGTAAAGGCCGGAACTATTAGTAAAGCAGAAACACTAGAGGCAACGCAAGGCAACATTAAAGTAACTACGACCACCGCCAATATAGGCAATCTAACAGCAGGTCAGGATATAACCGTACATACTACCACAAGTAGTATGGGAAACTTGGCGGCCGGACAAAACATTGCTGTGGATACCACGGAAAGTACCATGGGTAATTTAACGGCAGGTCAGGATATAGCCGTACATACTACCACAAGTAGTATGGGAAACTTGGCGGCTGGACAGAACATTGCTGTGGATACCACGGAAAGTACCATGGGTAATTTAACGGCAGGTCAGGATATAGCCGTACATACTACCACAAGTAGTATGGGAGACTTGGCGGCTGGACAAAACATTGCTGTGGATACAACGGAAAGTACCATGGGTAATTTAACGGCAGGTAAAGACATAACCGTACATACTACCACAAGTAGTATGGGAAACTTGGCGGCCGGACAGAACATTGCTGTGGATACCACGGAAAGTACCATGGGTAATTTAACGGCAGGTCAGGATATAGCCGTACATACTACCACAAGTAGTATGGGAGACTTGGCGGCTGGACAAAACATTGCCGTGACTACCACGGAAGGTACCATGGGTAATTTAACGGCAGGCCAGGACATTGCCGTACAAACGACAACGGGAAACTTAGGAAATCTGTCCGCCGGACAAAACATTGCCGTGACTACCACGGAAGGTACCATGGGTAATTTAACGGCAGGCCAGTATATTGCCGTGCATACTACTATAGGTAACATGGGAGATATGACAGCCGGGCAGAACATTACTGTTGGTACCACTACAGGTAGCTTAGGTAATCTGAAAGCCGGACAAGGAGTTAGGGCTGACAGTACAGTAGGTGCTTTAACGGTAAATAGCGTTAATGCAGACTATGCTGATCTGCGTGCTCAGACTGAACTGACAGTTGGGCCGATAGAGGTAAATGGTAACAGTACAATGGAAGCAGGAGATGCTTTGCATGCTACCAATGTCATTTCTTACAATGATAATATTAATGCTACAGCCGGTAATGTCATCACTGCGGACTTATTTAGTGCTCAGAATGGTTCTGTTAAGTTTGCCGCACCCGAGACAAATATTAAGCGTATTATTAGCGGCAATATTGTTGGCAACGGCGGAAAGATATACTTGCCGGATGTCAGTTATTCAGGACCAGCCATTTTGATTATGCAATTGCAAGGCTTAACAGGTAATCCTGCTGACCATATTGATGTTCATGTTTCTCAATCACCACAAGGTGTTATTTACCGTAACCTTAATATGAGAAATGGTACATTGGCTAACAGTACCTATATGGCAGCCTTGGAGCATGCTCGTATAAGCGGGGATGGAAAGTTCTCTAATGACTACCTTACCTACGATATAACGAAAAAACTTGTCCATAGCGCAGGACCGGATATTGCTTGGCTCCAGTTGCTTGGTAGAGGAGTTAATTTTGATCCATCAACTTATATTTACTATGCAGATGGTGGTACACCATTAAATGGTTTGTATTTCTACGACACAGTTTATAAGGTTTCCCAGGATATTGAGAAACATCACCGCGATTGGTGGAACTTCCTACAACCTGAGGAAGCAAGGATGGAGCATAAAACAGTTGTAGTACCACAAGGTACATCTGTTTTGGTAAGGATACCTCCTGTTAATTTAGTTGATCAAGAAACTATTTAGTAATAACAAATAGGTCAATATTATTAAAACGGAAGTTGGTATAAACCAACTTCCGTTTTTCTTTGCCATAATTATTTCATATTTACTAATGGCGCGTTATGATATAATGATAGTGATTAAAAGAAAGGTAGGAATTGGATATGAAAAGTATAAAAAAATATCTTTTTCCCTGTTTATTTGGATTGTTATTAATCGTAGGATTTACCATGCCGGTTGTAGCAGCACCTGTTGATCTTGTCTACAGACCGGATTCCTTAGACTTGGATATGACGGCCATTGAGTTCTTTGCCGTGGGCGCAGGACTTTTGTTTTTAGAGCTGTTCATCCCTGGCTTTGGTTTGTGTGGTATTAGCGGTATTGTCTGCATCCTGGCCAGCTTCTATTTTGGCTTGGGCGGCGGCAAGGATACCATTCCTGTTTTAGCAGCAGGGTTAGTTGGTATTGCAGTTTTGGGAGCTTTGTTCATGAAGCTTTTACCCAAAAATCCTCTCTGGCAGAAATTCGTACTTAACAACAAGGACCATTTAACAGGTAAAGAGAAGCATCTTGATTTAACAAGCTACATCGGTAAAACCGGTACAGCAGAAAGCTTACTCAGGCCTAGTGGTGTAGCCAAGATAAATGGCAAGAGAATAGATGTTATCACCGAAGGCGATTTTATTGCACCAGGTTCTCCCGTAGTTATCGTCAAGGTAGAAGGACATAAAATATTTGTAGAAAAGGAGAAACAACAATGAATATTTTAGGTAGTGGTGTAGTTATTATTCTGGCGGTTTTTGCTATTGCGCTTTTCCTTAATTTTGTGCCTTTGGGCTTGTGGATTTCCGCTATGGCAGCAGGTGTGGATGTTAGTATTTTTAACCTGGTTGGTATGAGACTGCGCAGAGTTCCGGCGGGTAAAATCGTACTTCCCTTGGTTAAAGCCAACAAAGCCGGTATTTCCGTAAACACTAATCAATTAGAAGCACACTATCTGGCAGGTGGCGATGTAGATAAGGTTATTGATGCCTTGATTGCTGCGCACCGTGCAGAAATTCCCCTGACCTTTGAAAGAGCCTGTGCCATCGATTTGGCAGGACGTAATGTTTTGGAAGCAGTACAAATGAGCGTTAATCCGGAAGTTATTGAAACACCTATAGTTTCCGCTGTTGCTAAAAACGGTATTGAGCTGAAGGTTAAAGCCAGAGTAACTGTAAGAGCTAATATTGATAGACTGGTTGGTGGCGCCGGCGAGCAAACCGTTATTGCCAGAGTAGGCGAAGGTATTGTTACTAGCGTAGGCTCTGCTACTAATCATAGTGAGGTGCTGGAAAATCCTGACCATATTTCTAAGACTGTTTTGGAAAAAGGTTTGGATGCAGGTACTGCTTTTGAAATTCTCTCCATTGATATTGCCGACGTGGATGTAGGTCGTAACATTGGTGCTGAACTTTTAACTGACCAAGCTGAAGCCGACAAGAGAATTGCCCAGGCTAGAGCTGAGGAACGTAGAGCCATGGCTGTAGCTAAAGAGCAGGAAATGAAAGCTTATACTCAGGAAATGCAAGCTAAGGTTGTGGAAGAACAAGCTAAGGTTCCCGCTGCCCTTGCTTCTGCTTTGGAAAGTGGCAGACTAGGCGCTATGGACTATTTTAAAATGAACAACATTAACGCAGATACAGATATGAGAAAGAATATTGCCGGGACAGGACCCTTGAGTCCTAACACCCCTCATAACGGACAACCAGGCTGATAGCGAGGTAAGATTATGGATTTCTTGGGCTTAATAGTTTGTATCTTCTCTTTAATTTTGCTTTACCGGCTCTTTTGAAAAAGAAAAGAGTTCAGGTGAAAAAGGCTCCCAGGCCTGTTTTCACCATTCCGCCGGATGACGAGGCAGAAGAGCTTCACGACTTGCCTCAGCCGGAAGCTAAGGCTAAGATATATGTCAACTCAGAGCCTCAGGATATGGGTAACGAAGGAACAGGCATCAATCCGCTCCTGGTTCCTAAAGCACCACTTACAGCAGTAGTTACAGATGAACATCAGATTTTTAGCAAAAATGACTTACGCAATGGTTTTATTATGTCTGAGATTCTTGGCAAGCCTAAAGCACTTACTACACCGGAAGAAGGCAGATATCCATGCTAGACAAAGTGGATTTAAAGAAAAAGATTTCCAAGAGTAACTATGAAAAGAAGTTTGACAAACTGTCCATTAAATTAGGCGCATTGCAGAGACAAATTCGTGATGCAGGTGTGCCTGTCATTGTGGTATTTGAAGGCTTTAGAGGTTCCTGGCGCAGTGCCTTAATTGGCAAAGTAGTATCTGCACTGGACCCTCGTGGTTATCGGGTTTACTCAGCTTCCAAAACTACTGACGAGCAAAAAAGCCAGCCTTTCTTTACTCAATTCTGGAAAGAACTGCCGGTAACAGGACAGATAGCTCTTCATCATAGAGCCTGGTATTTCTTAAAGAATGAGCATGAAGTAGGAGATCCTGACGAAGCCTCTGAATGGTATGATATAAGCTATGAGGAAATCAATTCTTTTGAAAGGGAATTAACAGCGGAAAATTATCACATCATTAAAATCTTTACTCATATTTCCAAAAAACAACAAAAAGAAAATATAGCAAGCGGTAAAAAGGCTTTAGGCAGCGAGTGGGAAAGGTTTACGCCCGGTGGCATTGAAGGCGACAACTACAAGGCCTACAAAAAAGTCTTTGAGAAAATGTTGGAGAAAACAGATACAGAGGCTGCTCCCTGGCGCGTAGTTTCTTTGGAAGACTTTCACGCCGGTACAATTGACGTACTGGAAATACTGGAAGAAGAATTTACGGCAGCCTTAAAAGCTAAAAAACAAAAACCAGACAAGAAATATACCTGTGCTAAAGATAAAACCATTCCCAATATTTTGGGAACTTATGATTTAACTAAAGCGTTAACAGCAGATGAATACAAGGATAAACTGAAAAAATGCCATGAACGGATTGCGCTGCTGCAGCTAGAGCTGTACAAGAAGAAAATCAGTACCGTGGTAGCTTTTGAAGGCTGGGATGCAGGTGGCAAGGGCGGAGCTATTAAGAGATTAATTGCTTCCTTAGATCCTTTGGGCTATAAGGTAAATCCTGTTAGCGCTCCTACCGATTGGGAGAAACGGTTCCATTATCTGTGGCGTTTTTGGCAGAATATTCCTGCGGCCGGTGAGCTGGCTGTTTTTGATAGAACCTGGTATGGCAGAGTGCTGGTAGAAAGAGTTGAACACTTTGCTACTACGACAGAATGGAAGAGAGCCTATCAGGAAATCAATGACATGGAAGCACAATGGGCTAAACAAGGCATTATCGTCCAAAAATTCTGGCTGCAAATCGATAAGGATGAACAATATCAACGGTTTGAGGACAGAGAAAACGATCCTGATAAGACCTGGAAGATTACCCAGGAGGATTGGCGCAACCGGGATAAATGGGATGCCTATGTTGACGCAGTTAACGAAATGCTTTACCGTACCGATACCAAATGTGCTCCTTGGACTGTAGTAGAGGCTAAGGATAAGTACTATGCACGTATCAAAGTGCTGGAAACTGTCATTGCCAGAATTGAAAAAGCTTTGAAGAAATAAGAATAAGCCTGTAGGTTTTATTTGCCTAAGGGTGGCCTTGCCGAGGACCGGCCAGAAATAAGTTTTGTCCGTAAAGCCGGCCGCATGGCACCAGACACCCGGGGCAATAAAACTACAGGCTATTTTTTACTGTGCCAAAATAGAACAGTTCCCAATTAGTATGGACTTTTTACTATAAATTGTCATATAATAATATGATAAAATACGAATTTTATCCCCAGGAGGTTTTATGTCTGAATTTGTTATAGCTCACAGGGGAGATATAGAAATTGGTTATTTTCCTGCTTTAGAACAATATGGCGTGGTCCACGGCTTTACTTTACGACACCACGGCCAAAGTGATATAGTAAAAGGCACCCTCAATATGGCTCTCCATGTAGGAGATGACTGTAAAAAAGTACTGCTTAACAGAGCTAAAGTAGCACAGGCTCTGGACTATGACCCTAAGAAGGCTACAACCTGTGCTCAGGTGCATGGCAATAAAGTGGTTGTAGTAACTCCTGACCTGGTAGGCAAGGGCGCTTTAGACTATGCCGACACCATCCAAAATACCGATGGATTGATTACTACAGAGAAGAATGCACCACTGATGCTTTTTTTTGCAGATTGTGTGCCTGTCATGTTAATAGATACAAAAAGTCAGGCTTTTGCTTTAGTTCATGCCGGCTGGCGTGGCGCAGTAAGTAAGATTGGCGCCATTGCCCTGCACACTATGGAGCAAACCTATGGTACCCAACCGAAAAATGTCATGGTAGCCATTGGCCCTTCTATTGGACCCTGCTGCTATGAAGTCGATGAAACAGTTTTTACTAAAGCACCCGGCTTTGAGCAGTGCTTTACGCCAGGCAGACCTGGACACTGGCATTTGAATCTATGGCAGGTAAATAGACAGCAATTGGAAGAAGCGGGCGTACCGGGTGAGAACATCCTGACCAGCGCTTATTGCACCAGGGATCATGTGGACCAATATTTTTCCTACAGGGCTGAAAATGGTAAAACCGGCCGGTTAGCGGCTGTTATTTATAGAAAATAAGTAAGATAAGAGGTAAGAATTGATGTTAGAAGATAATCTTGCGAAAGTGCAAGAAAAAGTAAAGGCAGCCTTGGCTGCACGTAAGGAACCGAAGGCTACCGGTGCTACTGTCAAAATAGTAGCTGTAACCAAGAATCATCCGGCTGAGGTGGTAACGGAAGCTTTGGCTGCCGGTTGCACTGATGTTGGCGAAAACAGAGTACAGGAAGCTATGCACAAGAAAGAAGTTCTTCCTGCCGGTGGAGTGTGGCACCTAATAGGCCACCTGCAAAGTAACAAGGTAAAACATGCCGTAGATATTTTTGATCTGATAGAATCAGTAGACAGTACCAAAATATTAGAACTCATAGATAAACAAGCCGCAGCCAAAGGTAAGAAACAAGAAGTGTTACTACAAATCAACGAAGCAGGAGAAGAACAGAAATCCGGCTTTGCTCCGGAAGAATTTAGGGCTTTGTTGCCCATCTTAAGTAATTATCATAACGTTGTGGTAAAAGGTGTGATGGTTATTGCTCAAGCTACGGATGATGTAGAAGAAACCAGACCTGTTTTTGCAGCAGGTTACCAAGACTTCCTGCTACTCCGTAAGACCATTGGTGAACAGTGCAGCTTGCTCTCCATGGGCATGACTCATGACTATTGGATAGCAGTTGAAGAAGGGGCAAATATTATCAGAGTTGGGACCGCTCTGTTTGGAGCGCGTGATTATACACTTAAATTTTAAGAGGATGCGGTGAGTCACATGAAAATAGTAGACAAGATTTGTGAGATTTTTGGCTTGTACGGCGAGGAAGATGACATTGAATTATTAGAAGGAGAAAATCCTAAACAAGAAAGCAATGTTGTTCCCATGTTTGGGAAAAAATGGAGTGAAAGAAATCCCGCCGCTAAGAAAGAACACTCGTTTTTTGGCTCCCTCAAGGGTAGTACTGAAGATAAACTAATTTCCATGCCCGTTGCTTCCAAGCAAGTTAAGGTTATCGTCATTGAACCTAATAATTTTGATGATGCTCAAGTTGTAGCTGATTATCTACGGAAGAATCAACCCGTAGTCATTAACTTTGAAGAAACAGATCCTGATATAGCTAAGAGAATCATAGATTTTGTCAGCGGTACCATCTATGCTTTAAACGGTAGCTTGAAAAAAATTGGCCGTAGCATTTTGGTATGTGCTCCTCAAAACGTAGACATAGATTCTGCCAATACAAGTTATACAGATAGGAGTGGTAATCCATGGCAACAAAGATAACAAGTACCGGTAAGGTTGCTTTCATTGGCTGCGGAGCCATGGGAGAAGCTATTTTAAAGGGTATAGTTAAGGCAAAACTAGCTGCTAAGTCTGACCTGGTGGCGGCTGTACCTACTGCCCAAAGAAGAGCTTATTTGGAAAAACAATATGATATTAAAACCTATGAGGATAATGCTCAAGCTGTAGCAGGAGCTGATTTCGTGGTATTGGCTGTAAAACCGCAAATGGCTAAGACAGCTATCACTGCTAAAATGGTGAAGGCCATTCCTGCCAAAGCTACTGTTATTTCCATTATGGGCAGTGTAGATTTAGCAATGCTTCATGCCTTAGTTCCCAAGAAACCGGTAGTACGGGTTATGCCCAATACTCCTCTTGCGGTGGGCGCAGGTATGACAGCAATTTGTGCTGATGAAAATGTTACTAAGGAAGCCTTAGAAGTTGTTAAAGCTATTTTTGGTGCCTGTGGTGAAGCTGTAGAAGTAGCAGAATCTGCTATGGAAGCCATTACTGCTTTAAGCGGTTGTGGCCCCGGGTATTGCTTTGTTTTAATTGATGCTTTGGCAGATGCCGGAGTTATGGCAGGCTTGCCGAGAGCCTTGGCAATTGAGTTGGCAGCACAGACCTTCTTGGGCAGCGGCAAGATGGCTATGGAAACAGGCCTGCATCCTGCTCAGCTGAGAGATCAGGTTACATCTCCCGGTGGTACTACTATTGCAGGTATCCATGCTTTAGAAGAACATGGTGTACGGGCTGCTATGTATGATGCAGTGCAAGCTGTCCTGGACCGTAGCGCTGCGTTGAAAGGTAAGTAAGATGGCAGATAGAGAAAAAGTATTAAGATATTTTAAAGCCGGTGGCGATGAAGTAATCGCCGGTAAGCTTTTGGACATGGCAGAAGGGGCCCGTAAGTGTCGTAAATTTAAGGTAAGCGATTTTCTAGACCCCCATGGCCAAAATGTAGCTGAAATTGTGGCAGCCAATTTTCCCAATATTAAAATGAGCGCAGAAGGCGGTTTTGCTAATGCGGAACGCAAAAGAGTAGCCTATAGCTGCGAAGAATTTTATGGCTCTGCAGATTTTGCCATAGAAGCTTTTGCCGTGAAGTGGGATAAGCGCTACTATGAAATCAGTCATAGAGATATTTTGGGAGCATTTACCGGTATGGGCTTGCACCAGAGATGTTTTAGGTGACATAGTCTTTACTGCTGAAGGGTGCTCAGTTTGTGGCAGATAAAAATATGGAAAACTTCATCTTGTCCAACCTGACTAAGATTGGGGCGGCAAACGTAGAGGTAACTCCTATTGATCTAACTGCCCTACAGGAAAAAGAAGAAAAAGTTAAAGAGATTAATGCTACAGTGGCAGCCTTTGCGGTCTAGATGCTGTGGCAGCTGCCGGCTACGGGGTATCTCGTTCCAGAATGGCAGACGAAATAAAAGGCATGAATGTTAAGATTAATTGGCAAGAAGCTAAAAGCCCTTCTCAGGAAGTTAAAGAGGGAGATATTATTTCCTTTAGAAGCAGGGGAAGAGTGGAAGTTGCAGAAATAAGAGGGACGACTAAAAAGGGCAGAATAGGCATTACCCTGAAAAGATTTATCTAAAGGGGGAAGAGCTATGATTCTTTTGATTAGGCATGGGCAACCAACACATCATACAGAGCATTTAACAGGCTGGGTGGACTGATTCTACACTGACTGCTCTTGGTAGGCAGCAAATGAAGAACGTAGGCGAAGGCTTGAAAACAGGACTTTGCCAATAGACCATTGCCACTGCTTTATGCCAGTGATTTAAGACGCGCTGTGCAATCAGCAGAAATAATCGCCCATATTTTAGGAGTCCGGGAAATAAAACAATTCCCGTTCTTAAGAGAAAAAAATAATGGTAAGGCAGCTGACTTAACAGAAGTGGAAGCCAAGAAATTCTTCCGAAAACCTTCTACCGAAAGTGTGCTGGATCACGCTAATTATGAAGGCGGCGAAACAAGAAGAGAATTTTTCCATCGGGTGGCAGATGGTATGAATAAGCTTACGCTTGGCGATAGGGATATAATTATCGTGGCGCATAAGGGTACCATCCAAAATGTTGTGTTCTGGTGGTTAGGCTTTGATATTGCCGAGATTGCTGACAAGAAATTTTCCGTGGACGTGCGTCCCGGTTCTGTAACAGCGCTGGGCATTAACCGTTGGCACGAGCATGCTCTTTTTATGCTCAATGAAACCAGTCCTAAGACTGCTACTTTTGGTATCGATGAATTTAAAGAAAAATAGAACCCTTGGTTTGACATTGCCTTGGGTTCTAGTGTATAATCTTAATGTTATATAGTTAAGGCTATGAAAGAGACAGTAAGCTAGTGAAAAGGACCAGAGAGTGGGGGAAAGGTGGGAACCCATACTTAAAGCAAAGCTGAAAATCACTCCGGAGCCGCTTGTCGAAATTAGTAGAACAAGCCGGATAATGTACGTTATAACATTACAAGTGGCACATTGGTGTCATGAGGGTGGTACCACGGGTAACTAAGTCTCGTCCCTTTTTGGGGATGGAGGCTTTATTTTTTTTGGAGGTGCGAAATGAGTGACAATGATTATGGCAAGACGTTAAATTTACCCAAACAGATTTCCCTATGAGAGGTAATTTACCGCAAAGAGAACCGGAATTCTTAAAATTCTGGGAAGAAAAGGATATTTACAAGGCCAAAGAGAAAATGCATGCCGGCAAGGAGAAATTCGTTCTTCACGATGGACCTCCCTATGCTAATGGGAAGATTCATATGGGCACTGCTTTGAATAAAATTTTGAAGGATATCGTGATTAAGTATAAGTATGCTCAAGGCTACGATACTCCCTATGTACCAGGCTGGGATACACATGGTATGCCTATTGAGCACGCCTGCCTTAACGCCATGGGCGTAGATCGTCACACCATGGACGCACTGACCTTGCGCAACAAGTGTAAGGACTATGCTTTGAAATGGTTGGATGACCAAAGAACTGACTTCAAACGTTTAGGCGTGTTAGGTGATTGGGATAATCCTTACATTACCTTAAAGCCGGAATTTGAAGCTGACCAAATCAGAGTATTTGGTGCTATGGCTAACAAGGGCTACATTTACAAGGGCAAGAAAACAGTTTACTGGTGCCCACATTGCGAAACCGCTTTGGCTGAAGCCGAGATTGAATACGCAGATCAAAAGACACCTACTATTTATGTAAAGCTTCCTATTGTTAAGGATAACGGACAGAGACCGGAAGCAGCTAAAGGCAAAAAAGCCTATATGCTGATTTGGACTACCACACCGTGGACCATTCCTGCTAACGTAGGCGTTACCTTAAATCCCAGATTTGAATATGCCTGGGTAGAATATGGTGATGAAGTATTGTTCATGGCGAAGGACTTGGTGCAAGCTGTAGCCAAGGACTGCGGTCTGACCTTTGGTGCTATTTTGGGTACTACCATGGGCAAGGATATGGAATATGCTGAATGCGAGCATCCTTTCCCTGAATACAATCATCGTAAGTCACTGGTTTGCTTAGCAGACTATGTAGATTTAGAAACCGGTACCGGTTGCGTACATACTGCTCCCGGTCATGGCGACGTGGACTTTTTAACCGGCTTGCAATACAAGCTGCCCATCCTTTGCCCTGTAGATGAACAAGGCAAGTTAACTGCTGAAGCAGGCGAAAGATTCAAGGGCATGTTTGTTTTCGATGCTAACATTCCTGTTTTAAAATACTTGGCTGAGCTAGGTGTTTTACTGGGCAAGAAAACCATCAATCACCAATATGCACACTGCTGGCGTTGTAAGCAACCCATCATTTATCGTGCCACCGAGCAATGGTTTGCTTCTGTAGACGGTTTCCGTCAAGCAGCATTAAATGCTATTGCCAAAGACGTTAAATGGATTCCTTCCTGGGGTGAATCTCGTATTCACAACATGGTTGCTGATCGTCACGATTGGTGTATTTCTCGTCAGAGAGTATGGGGCGTACCTATTCCTATTTTCTATTGCGAAAAATGCGGTGAACCTTTAGTTAACGAAGCTACCATTGATAAGATTGCCAAAATTTTTGCTAAAGAAGGCTCTAATGCCTGGTGGGCACATTCTGCTGAAGAACTGTTGCCTGAAGGTACCAAGTGTACGAAGTGCGGACATGATCATTTCCGTAAGGAAAGCGATATCATGGACGTGTGGTTTGATAGCGGCTCTACTCACGAAGCAGTATTGAAGAAGAGACCTGAGCTGAAGTATCCTGCTGATATGTATTTGGAAGGCAGCGACCAACACAGAGGCTGGTTCCAATCCTCTCTGCTAACAGCAATTGCTGTTAACGGTACTGCTCCTTACAAGACTGTTTTAACTCATGGCTATGTAGTTGATGGCCAAGGTGGCAAGATGAGTAAGTCTTTGGGCAACACCATTCCGCCTCAAGACATCATTAAACAATATGGTGCAGATATTGTCCGCTTGTGGGCAGCATCTTCTGACTACAAAGGTGATATCCGTCTTTCCAAGGATATTCTGAAACAATTATCTGAAGTATATCGTAAGATTCGTAATACTATTCGTTATATCTTGGGCAATACCAGCGACTTCAATTATGAGAAGGATAAAGTAGCCTTCGCCGACATGGAAGAGCTTGATAAATGGGCATTAATGCATACCCAGTTGCTGAAGAAAAATGTAACGGAAGCTTATGAGAACTACGATTTCCATGTTCTCTATCATGCTATTCATGACTTCTGTGTAGTTGAGATGAGCTCCTTCTATCTGGATATTATTAAGGATAGACTGTACGCATCTAAGGCTGATGATAAGAAACGTCGCAGTGCTCAAACCGCTATGTATGAAATCATGAAAGACTTGGTTGTTATGCTTACACCGGTTCTCAGCTTTACCATGGAGGAAGTTTACCAATTCATGAGCAAGCCCAGTGATGCTCCTATCAGCGTGCAAATGCTGCCTTGGCCTACCATTCATGATGAATATATTGATAAGGCTTTGGAAGAAAAATGGGATGAGTTCATTGCCATTCGCGGTGAAATCACCAAGGTTCTGGAAGCAGCTAGACGTGACAAGAAGATTGGTCACTCCTTAGATGCTAAGGTTGAGCTTCATGCTACCGGACATTCTCTGGATGTTCTCAAGACTGTGGAGAAGAACCTGGCAAATCTGCTTATCGTTTCCCAAGCTGAAATCAAAGAAGGCTTGGAGGGCGGCGAAACAGCTACAGGCTTGGATACCTTAAAGGTAACTGTTAAACCTGCTGAAGGACAGAAGTGCGAACGTTGCTGGATCTACAGTGATTCTGTTGGTAAGAATCCTGAGCATCCAACCTTGTGCGCACGTTGCTGTGAAGTAGTGAAATAAAAAAAGTCGGTATGAATCTAACGATTCATACCGACTTTTTATTTACCACTTTTTTTATTTAGCCGATGCCTTGGAAAATGATGCCACAGGCAAAGACCACAATTGTAATGATGCAAAAAACGTATTTATAAAGAGGATAGTACCAGGAGCCAATGGCAGAATGTCTGCCCTTGGACACTTCCTGCTCAATTTTTTGCCGGCCCCATACCCAAGCAAACATTATACCTGCCAGAGCAGCACCAAGGGGAACCAGATAAATGGAAATAAAATCCATCCAGGCAGCAACCAAGCCTTGAATGCACAAAGCCACCAGTGTTCCTAAAGCACCAATAATTAGTACGGCAGTTTTTCTGGACAGACCAAAATGGTCCTGCAAAAGAGCCATAGGTGCTTCAAATAAGTTCACCAGTGATGTTAAGCCGGCAAATAATACTGCCAGGAAAAAGATAATCATGATTAATCTTCCTGCGGGCATACCGGCGAAAAGATGAGGCATGGAAATAAATAATAATCCCGGACCACTGGTAGATAGCTTGGCACCTGTAGTGGCCATGGCAGGAATAATTACCAAGGCAGCCAAAATTGCAGCTAGCGTGCTAAACAAAGCAATCTTCCAGGCAGCGTCCAGCGTATCTGTATCGTCACTTAAATAAGAACCATAAATGACGGTGCCGCTTCCTGCCAGGGAAAGAGTAAAGAAAGCTTGCCCCAGGGCATAAACATGTAGCATGGGACGACGTAAGGCAGCCCAATCAATGGTGAACATCCATTGGTAACCTGCTTTGGCACCATCTTGCTGGGCAACATAAATGGCAAGGCCTATGAACATGACGTAAAATAGTGGAATCATCAGCTTATTAGCTTTTTCAATACCGGCACCTACACCCTGCGACATAATGAAAAAGGTAAGCAAAAGACCTAACAGCAAATAAAAATTGTTGCCAAAGGCAGAAGCCATTTTACCAAAAGCAATTTGAAAACCGGTAACAGAATTAATGGTCAACAAGGAACCGCTCAAGCTGGCAATGGTATATTTGAGAATCCAACCTACGATAATAGAATACCCTATGGCTAAGGCAAGCACACCTAAAAGGGGGATTGTCCCTAAGACTTTACCAACCCAAGCGCAACTTTTTCTGCGTGCGGCACAGGCTGCACTAAAAGCACCGATAGGACCGCTGCGAGCGGCCCTACCTAAATTCATCTCACCGATGACGCCTGTTACACCAATCAAGAAAGTAAAAATTAGATACATGAGTAAAAAAGAACCACCGTACGTAGCAAGTCTGTAGGGGAAGAGCCAAGCATTACCCATGCCAACTGCTGAACCAATGCAGGCTAAAATGAAGCCCCAGTTAGATTGCCAGGTTTCCCGCTTTGTTAAATTTTCTTGTTCATTTTTCATAAAACACCTCTTTATTCATCCGAATCAAGGGGCGCTAAGGAAGCTTGAAAATGACGTAGAATAGGTGGCTCCCAAATAATTTTGTAGCCGTGTTTTAGGCTTTCTCGTTTTTGCCAGACTTTGTTAATGCTTTCTATAACTAAATCATAATGGGATTGAGTGTAGACTCGACGGGGGATGGCTAAGCGAGTAAACTCGTTGACGCTTTTTATTTGCTTGCCTGTATCAGGATCATTGCCGATGAGGAAGGAGCCTATATCACAGCTTCTTAGGCCACATTCTTTATATAGCTCAATAGCCAATAATTGGCCCGGAAATTCTGTGTAGGGAATGTGAGAATAAAATTTAGCAGCATCCAAAAAAATACCATGACCACCGGGTGGCGCTTGGTAAGGAATACCCAATTGTTCTAAACATTCCCCAAAATAGTTCATGGTGCCCAGACGATATTTAAGCCAATCCTCATTAAGTCCTTCGTAAAGGCCCAAAGCGATTGTTTCTAAATCTCGGCCATTTAATCCGCCATAGGTGTAAAAGCCTTCGTAGCAAATACAATTGGCCTTAAGGTTTAAAAGCAAAGGAGAATCAGCATTCTTTACGCCGATTAGTCCACCCATATTAACTATTGCATCCTTTTTTGCTGACATGGTAAAGGTGTCTGCCAGCTTAAAGAATTCCTTAGTTATTTCTAAGATGGACATGTTTTGGCAGGCCGCTTCGCGCTGCTTCACGAACATAGCATTTTCGGCATAGCGAGCGGCATCAATATTAAGCGGTATATCATATTTTTTACTGATGGCGGCAACTGCCCGCATATTTTCTAACGACACCGGTTGTCCACCGGCAGAATTGTTGGTAATGGTCATTACAATAATGCCAATGTTATCAGCACCATGTTCTTTAATAAGTGCTTCCAGTTTCTCAACGTCCATGTTGCCTTTAAAGGGTGCCTTTAAAACAGTATCAGCTGCTTGTGGATTGCAGGCCTCCAGACAACGAGCTCCGGCTAATTCCACATGGGCTCTGGTGGTATCAAAAAATAAATTGGCAATGGCATACTGGCCAGGTTTTAACAACAAGGGAAATAAAACTTTTTCGGCAGCACGGCCCTGGTGCACAGGCTGAATGTAGCCGTAGTTAAAAATACTTTGAGCAGCTTTAATCAATTTTACATAGCTGCTGGCACCGGCATAGGCCTCGTCGCCTAACATTAAGGCGGACCATTGAGCGGCCGACATGGCATTGGTACCAGAATCAGTAAGAAAGTCTATGTAGACATCTTCTGCCAATAAGTTAAACATATTGTACTTAGCTGCCTTGATAGCTTTCTCTCTGTACTCTCGAGTGGTTATTTTGATAGGCTCAACCATTTTAATGCGATAGGGTTCCGGAATAAAATTTGCCATTGTTACACCTCCTAAAAAAATTTACTGGGGATGAAAGAAAATGGGTAATTTGTGGAACGGCACTATATTTGCAGTTTAGCATAGAGAAAAATTAATGCCAACTTTAAAATATTTTATAAACAGTATAAATAAAAAGGACCTAATAGTTCAAAAACTGACAGCGGGCGTGCCGCTGTCAGTTTTTACGTTTAGAACATTAACAAAGTACGTGGCGAAAACGAAGAAAAAATGCAACTAAGTCTAATTTGTTATTTACATGAAGATAAGAAAAGAGTAAAATGAATTCGTTAAGACAGTGTTGTCTGCCCAAGACAACACTGTCTTTTTATTTTAGCAAAGGAGCTGATTTTTTGTGGAAAGATTGGTATTAAAATTAACTATGTTTCACACGTTGGGGTTGGCAGTACTCTCTATTTACTTAGGGGAATGGATTAGGAACAAATTTCCTGCCCTGAAGAAATATTGTTTGCCTGGGGCTGTTATTGGCGGCACTATCGTATCTATCATTTCATTATTACTGTACAATTATAATATTGTGGAGCTAAGCTTTGACTATAAGGCGGCTAATACCTTATTCTATTGCATTTTCTTTGCAGCCAGTGGCGCTGCAGCCAGCATGTCCCTTTTGAAAAAAGGCGGCAAATTGGTTATCATCTTCGCTATTTTGGCTGCAGTACTTGCCTTTCTCCAAAATGCTCTGGCTATTGGTGTAGGTGTAGTACTGGGTGTAGATCCTTTGGTAGCCTTAATGACCGGCAGTATTCCTATGACCGGTGGTCATGGTAATGCGGCTGCTTTTGCTCCTATGGCTGTTCAGCTAGGTGCTTCCAACGCCTTAGAGGTTGCTTTAGCAGCAGCTACATTTGGCTTGATTTCCGGTTCTTTGGTAGGCGGGCCTTTTGGTAATTTCATGATTCAACGCTTCCATCTGGACAAAGAGCAAGAACAAACCGGAGAAGTGGATGAGAGTATAGCAGGTAAAATGGCTGACCTCTTTAGCAAGAAAGATGTTATTGCAGCTGTTTATTATTTAATGATAGCTTGCGGTATGGGCGGAATTTTTGAAGTTATTCTAAAAGCTCTTAGTATCAATTTCCCTATTCACGTTTGCTGTATGCTAGGTGGTATTTTAGTACGTCTTTATTTGGATTATGGTGGCAAGGGAACAGACCAAATTTATGGTGCTCTGGATACTGTAGGAGAGTTTTCTCTTAACCTGTTCGTATCTATGTCTATTATTTCCATGAAGTTGTGGCAGCTAACCGGCTTGGGCGTACAATTGTCCATTCTGATGATTGCTCAGGTTCTTTTCATTCTGCCGTTCTGCTATTTCCTTACTTTCAGACTTTTGGGCAAGAACTACGATGCAGCCGTTATGGCTGTAGGTCATACCGGCTTCGGTTTAGGCGCTGTGCCCGTATCCATGACTACTATGCAGACTGTATGTAACAAATACAGATATTCCAAGCTAGCCTTCTTTGTAGTGCCTGTTATTGGCGGTTTCTTAAGTAATATCACCAACGCCATTATTATTACTCAGTTTATTAATTTTGCAGCAGGCATGGCGAAATAAAACTAAACATATGATAGAAAAGGAGCCGTCGGTAGACGGCTCCTTTTTAACGGGAAAGTGGGACAGCGGACGCGTCCCTTTGTCACATATTTTTAAGATACCAGGTTTTAAAAGTGGTAAAGTCTTTCATGATGAAGGCGATACCGGTTTCTTTTTGCCAAAAACTGGCTGGGTTGGTGGAGGTTACTACTGCTACAGCTTGACATTAGCAGCGTGGGCGGCTTGGACGCCCAGCAGGGCGTCTTCAACTACCAGACAATCTTTGGTGCCTGGTCAATTTTTTTGGCTGCCTCCAGATAGTAAGCCGGGTCTGGCTTACCGGGTAGATTGCTATCATTGCAGACCACACGAGAGCGGTCAAACCATTGGCCTAAATGCATTTTTTCAAAATAAAAATCAATATTAACCGGCATCGCGGATGAGGCTATGTTCATAGGGATATGCTGTGCTTTTAGAAAATTCAATACTTCAGGAAGTCCTTTGGTTAAAGCCATACCGTCAGCACGCTTAAGGCAAAGTTGGCGGTAAATTGTTTCTTTATCCAAGGCATATTGGGTTACCAAGGCAGGAGAGGTGTCTTTTCCCAAGTAATGTTTAATTATTTCTTCGTTTATGGTTCCTTGCAGATATTCCTTAAATTCAGCTTCCGTTACTTTGTGTTTGGTCAAACGAAAGATTTCTTTCTTCCAGGCAATTTCATTTTCATCAGTGTCCTGAAACATGGTGCCATTAAAATCAAATAACAGTGGAGTCATTTTTCTTGTTCCTGACGATTTTCCGCTCGTAATTCCATGATATCGTTAATATCACACTCTAAGACCTGACAAATGCTAAGCAATATTGCTTTGCTAACAGTGCCTGCACTTTCCATACGCGTCAGGGTAGAGGGATGAATACCGGCCAAGCGAGCTAGGGCTTTTTTGGTTAAGCCTTTTCTTTCGAGAAGTAACCATAATTTCTGAAAAGAAATCGTCATGACAGCCTCCTTCCTATGATAAATAAAGTACCTAATGCCATTATACATTTTAAAATGGAAATTTACAGCTAAAGTTATTTGTAAATTATAACCATGAAAATTATATTTGTCTTGCACCCAACTGGTTTCTTTGATAGAATTGTAGCGACTAGAGTTTTAGAAAACTAAAAAAAGAGGTAGAGAGCGGATGGATTATAAACAAGAGTATCAAAAAAAGTTAACTACGGCAGAAAATGCGGTAAAAATTGTTAAATCCGGGGACTGGGTAGACTATGGTTGGTGCGCTAACCACCCTCTCGTTTTGGATAAGGCTTTAGCAGAGCGGATGATTAAGGAGCCTGAACTAACCGACATTAATTTTAGAGGCGGCGTAGCTTTGTGGACTCCTGCAGTAGCACAGATTCCTAATGCTCACGAAAGAATGAGCTGGAACTCCTGGCATGCTTCCGGACTGGAAAGAAAATTAATTGATCAAGGTATCGGCTACTACAGCCCCTTGAGATTTTCCGAAATGCCCAGATGGTATCGGGAAAATATTAAACATGTAGATGTAGTGATGATTCAGGTTGCACCTATGGATGTGCATGGCTATTTTAACTTTGGCTTGAGCGCTTCCCAGATTGCTGCGGCTATTGATGTTGCTGACAAGGTCATTGTAGAGGTTAACCCTGATATGCCTGTTGTTTTGGGTGGCTTTGAAGTCAGCGTACATATTAATGATGTAGATTACGTTGTGGAAACACCGGCTCATCCTATGGGCATGTTGCCTTCCGGCAAACCATCTGCCATTGATGAAGCTGTTGCTAAGCTAATCGTGCCTGAGATTCCTAACGGTGCCTGCCTCCAATTAGGTATTGGCGGTATGCCTAATGCCGTAGGTAAGATGATTGCTGAATCTGATTTAAAGGATTTGGGCGTTCACACAGAAATGTATGTAGATGGTTTCGTAGATATGGCTAACGCCGGCAAGCTGTCCGGTTTAGCTAAGAGCCTGGATAAGGGCCGTCAGGTATTTACCTTCGGTGCCGGCACTCAAAAGCTTTATGATTATGTTAATAACAACCCGGCTTGCATGGGCGCTCCTGTTAACTATGTCAACGATGCCAGAGTCGTTTCCCAAATCGACAATTTCATGTCCATAAATAACTGCATTGAAATAGATTTAACCGGACAAGTTTCCTCTGAATCTGCAGGAACCAGACATATTAGCGGTGCCGGCGGACAATTGGACTTTATGTTAGGTGCTTACTTATCTAAAGGTGGCAAGAGCTTCATTTGCTGTTCTTCCTCCTTCACCACTAAATCCGGTGAGAAAAAGAGCAGGATTGTACCTATCCTCACACCTGGCGATGCTGTAACTGCTACCAGAACTAACACTAACTATGTGGTAACCGAGTATGGCATGGTTAACTTGAAGGGTGCTACTACTTGGCAAAGAGCTGAAAGACTGATTTCCATTGCAGATCCTGAGTGCAGGGAAGACTTGATTGCTCAAGCTGAAAAGCTAAAAGTTTGGAGAAAATCCAATAAGAAATAATAAGTAAAACTGTAAGAGAAGAAAGTTTCTCTTACAGTTTTTTTATGCCAGTAATATGATATAATATACCCGTTAAATAGAGCGAAGGAGGCAAACTATGGACGTAAAAACTATGCAAGAGCAAGATATTGAGACCAAGGCAGTTGAGTGGCGCAGGGCTTTTCATGAGGATCCGGAAATTAGTTATCATGAAGAACGCACCCAGCAAAGAATAGCACAAATCTTAAGAGATATAGGCTTGGAACCGACACTGGGAACTAAGCACCATGGTGTCATGGCTACTATTGTAGGAGATGCCCAGGGACCTGTTGTTGCCCTAAGAGCTGACATGGATGCTTTACAGGTGAAAGAGTTGACAGGTCTGCCTTTTAAATCTAAAAACGAAGGTGTTATGCATGCTTGCGGACATGATCTTCATATGACCATTTTGCTGACAGCTGCTTTACGGCTGCTGCAAAATAAGAGCAAGCTAAAGGGTAGCGTTAGACTTTTGTTTCAGCCTTCTGAAGAAATGACTCCGGACGGCGGTGCCAAATTCTTAATTGAAGATGGCTGGCTTAAGGATGTAGGCGGAGTTTTTGGCCTTCATGTCTGGCCGGAGCTACCGGTAGGCAAAGTAGGGGTTAAGGCTGGGCCCTTGATGGCAGCTTCGGATCGTTTTAAGGTTAGAATCATCGGCAAGACTTCTCACGCCGGTCATCCTAATCAAGGCGTAGATGCTATCATGGCTGCTGCTGATTTTTTGCAATCCCTCAGCCATATCGTTAGCCGCAGGGTTAGTCCCTTGGCTACCGCAACTATTAATGTAGGCAAGCTGGAAGCAGGCTCCAGATATAATGTAGTTCCCGGTGAAGCCAATATGGAAGGAACCATTAGAAATCTGGATGAAACTACCAGAGCAGCTATTCCGGAATTTATTGAACAAATTTTGGAAGGCATGAAGATTAGTGCTGACATAGATTATCGCATGGAATATTTCAAGGGTTATCCTGTCTTAAATAACTGGAAGGTGCCTGCACAAATTGCTGCAGAAACAGTGGAACAGGTTTTAGGCAAGGATGCTTTGGCTGCTAATCTTGAGCCGGATTTAACGGCAGAAGATTTTGGCCGCTATTTGCAGGTGCTGCCTGGCTGCTTCTGCTGGCTGGGTTGTCATGAAGAAGGCACAGAGAGATTTGGCCTTCATAGTGCACGCTTCTGCCCAGATGAAAGAACTCTTCACGTAGGCAGTAAATTGGTAGCAGGTTTGGCTACTAACGCTCTGGATGCTTTAAGCAAAGGCGTAGATTTTACTAAATAAGGTTCGCTACATAAAAAAGCCGAAGTTGGTTTAACCAACTTCGGCTTTTGTTTGTTTAGACTTTAAGTTTTTCTTTTTTCAATTGTGCTTCAAATAAATTTGTTTCCTCAACAATGACGCCGCTTAAAGCTATTAAGGCAATCAGGTTAGGAAAGGCCATTAAGGCGTTGAAAATATCAGAAACGGTCCACACTAAACCTAAGGTGCTGATAGAACCTACATAGACGCTGGCAGCATACAAGCCACGATAAACCTTAACAATGCGATGACCTAATAAATATTCGAAACATTTCTCACCATAATAGCACCAACCTAAAATAGTGGAGTAAGCAAAGAAAATCAAGCTGACGCCTACCAGAAGATTGCCGTAACCTGGCAGAAAATGTTCAAAGGCTTTGCCTGTTAAGATTACGCCCTGGCCTGCTGCATTTTTCCACATACCGCTCATGACTACTACCAGACCAGTCATGCTGCAAACAATAATCGTATCAATAAAGGTACCAAGCATGGATACCAAAGCCTGTCTGCCCGGCATATCTACCTTGGCGGCAGCGGCAGCAATAGGTGCACTGCCCAGGCCTGCTTCGTTGGAGAAGATACCTCTGGCCACGCCATAGCGGATAACTGTGCCTACTGCACCGCCTACGACAGCCTGTCCTGTAAAGGCATCTGTGACTATTTCATAAAGAGCACCGGGAATAAGATTCAAATTAGTGAAGATAACAAACAAGCCACCTGCGGTATAGAGCACAGCCATGAAAGGAACAATATAGGAAGACGCTTGTCCGATGGAAGAAATACCGCCTAAGACTACGGCAGCAGTAAGTACTGTTAAAGCAATAGCCACATAAGTAAGATCACAATTGAAATTGGCTTTTATTGCAGACGCAACGGAATTGGCTTGTACGGTACTGCCGATACCAAAGGCAGCCATGGCACCAAAGAACGCAAACATGGCAGCCAGCCATTTGTTGTGCATGCCGTTTTTAATATAGTACATAGGGCCGCCAGCCATTTCGCCATTGTCCCTGGTTTCCCGGAAACGTACAGCTAAGATAGCTTCGGAATACTTGGTAGCCATACCAAAGAAGGCGCTGACCCACATCCAAAACAGAGCACCTGGGCCACCGGAAGCAATGGCAGTAGCAACACCTACGATATTACCGGTACCAATGGTAGCAGCTAGTGCAGTCATTAAGGATTGGAACTGAGAAATATCACCGGTGGTACCTTCTTCAGGAGTGGAATGGTCTTTATCTATTCCTAGAGTAATCCTAAAACCTAAAAGCAAATGCCTTACCGGTAAAAACCTTAATCTGACAGTTAAATAAATGCCGGCTCCTATTAAAAGAATAATCAAAGGAGCACCCCAAACATAACTACTGACTACATTGAGAAAATCTTCTAGTGCTTTCATAAAACTCCTCCTCTGTGCAGAGCGAAAGACTCTTTCACATAGCCACTTAAAATGGAAAATATACAATAATAATACTATAAAATAGAAAAAAGGTATACAACTTTTTACTAGGTCTAAAGATGTAGTGCTCAAAAATATTTACTACCAAGGAAGGGTTTTTTACAAGAGCAAGTTATGTTAAAATGTTAACAGAATGAATTCCAAAAAAGGTTGGTGAACTTATGAAAATCATGGTAGTTGGCGTGGGCGGCGTCGGTGGTTATATTGCTTCTATCTTATGTGATTCTTATGAAAAGGATGTTACTTTGGTAGCACGCAAGGACAGAGGCGCTGCTCTTAAAAAACAGGGCTTGGTTTTGCATAGCGAATTTCACGGTGAGCATGTTTATCATCCGGCTATTGTGGAAACTCCGAATCAGGCACCTGAGCAAGACGTGATTTTTGTTTGCGTAAAGAATTATTCTTTGGAAAAGGCCCTTGCGTCCCTGAAGAATTGCATGAGGGCCAAGACTATTTTAGTGCTGATCATGAATGGGGTGGAACATGATGGGTTGGTAGAGAAAATTTTGCCTCACACCAGATTGGTTTCCTCCGCTATGTATATAACCTCTGCCTATAATAAAGATTATTCTATTAAGCATATGGGAAAATTTGCCAGGATATTCTTAGGCTCTAACGATAAAGAGGCAGAACAAATTGTCTATGAGCTACTGCATAAAGAGGGACTAAGCTGCCATATATCTGAAGATGTCAGAGCGGAAGAGTGGAAAAAATATGTGCTTAACTGCGCTTACAATGTCATTACAGCCTATTATGAAACTACCATTGGGGGAGTTTTTGATAAGCCTCAGGGTAAAGAAGAATTTCATACCTTGCTTCAGGAAAGCTACAATGTAGGCAAGGCTTTAGGCGTTAAGCTTCCTGCTGATTTGGTAGAGGTAACCAATGACAGGCTTCTTAAACAAGAAAATAAGAATGTGAGCAGCTCTTTGGCTCGTGATGTGATTGCCAAACGGCAAAGCGAACTGGAAACCTTTAGCGGTTATTTGGTTGAAACAGCCCACCGGTTATATGTAGAGGTACCTTTGTCTGAGAAGCTGTATAAAGAGCTAAAAGAAAGATGCAGTAAATTTGCGTAAGTCGTACTAGGGTAGCTGACAGAAGAGGTCGTATTATGAGTAATCTAAAAAAACGCATACTTGTTATATTAGTCATTCTGGCTTTTTTATGGGGCTTCTGTTTTTATTATGTAGACCTGGTAACCGGAATGATTCATGATAGAGTAACTACAGGGTCCTATGAAATGATAGAAGCACTACAGCTGAGCTTTATTTTAGTGGGAGCTATGGCGCTGATTTTAGGTATTGTGGCCTTGTATATTATCTATGAAAATGATTACAAGGAAAATCAGCTATACAAGATAGCCTACGAAGATGACCTGACCTGTTTAGGTAATAAAAACAGTTTTTTTGCAGAAATGGGAAAGCTGGCTACCAGCAAAAAAAATGTACCGGTTTGGTGTTTGTTGCTATTTGATATCCACAATTTTAAATGGGTTAATGATAGCTTTGGCTTAGCTACAGGAAACAGAGTTCTAGGTGAAATAGGTAAGCTGTTGGCATCAGAATATACTCAAAATGAAGAGCTGGTCATGAGACTGACTGCTGATAAGTTCCTTGTTTTAAAGCCATTGCTTGATTGGCAAGAGCCTCGTGCCTATGCTGAAAGCATCTTAACTAAAATAAGCAAAATTACCATTGACGCCACGGAATTGAATTTAAAGGCTTGTGTTGGTGGCGTATTGTTTCAGGCTCAATCAGTTACCGATGGTCATACCGTGCTGGATGCAGCAACAAAGGCCAAAGATAAGGCGGCTAAACAATTAGATGATCCTGTGGTCTTTTATAATGAAGAAATAATTGGCAAATACAAAGAAGAAAATTTGCTGCTGGAAGATTTAAAGATAGCCTTACAGCAAGGACAACTGGAAGTTTTTTATCAACCTAAATACAATCCCTATCTTAATCAAATCATGGGGGCTGAAGCATTGGTAAGATGGAAACATCCAATTCGTGGCTATGTACTGCCCAGAGAATTTATTCCGTTAGCTGAAAGCAAAGGCTTGATTTGGGAAATCACCAAGGTAGTTTTCACTAAGGTATGCAGTGATATTAGGCAGTGGCGACAGGCTGGTCTTAGCATTGTTCCTGTTTCTGTGAACCTCTCTACCCATGACCTGTTTCAGGCTGAATTGTTTGCTTATCTGTTGGAGGACCTTAATGTTTATGAAATCAGGCCCGGTGATATTGAGCTGGAAGTCACGGAAACAGGTATTATGCATGATTTGCCCAGAGCCATTAGCTTGCTGCGAAAGCTGAAAGACCTAGGCTTTAAGTTGGATATAGATGATTTTGGCACCGGCTATTCTGCTCTTAGCTATTTGCAGGTAGGAGTTTTTGATATTATTAAATTAGATCGGTCCTTTATTTTGCAAAGAGATAAATATAAAGAAGAGGGAGAAAAACTCATAACCTCTATTTTAGCCTTGGGCAAAAACCTGGGACTTAAATGCATCTGCGAAGGGGCAGAAACCCAAGAACAAGTGGAATTTTTAAAGAAGGCAGGCTGTGATGGCATTCAGGGCTACTATTTTGCCAAACCTATGCCGGAACCTGATTTTGTAAAACTATTAAATAAATAAAAAATGCTCCCCTGTCGGGGAGCATTTTTTTATTTACTTTCTCCTTTCGTTCAAGAGCATAGTTACTTGAACCTACGCATTCACAAGCGTACTTTTCTGAACCGTGTACACTTTCTGTGCAACCTTGCCGGTGAGGGCAGCAAGAGAATTTCCGGTTTTGAACATTATTTCCGGAGTCGCCGCTGGATTAAGTCCACTAATGCTATAGCTTTTGATAATAGACTTTCCATTATTATCCGTACCATCTTCGATCGTAAATTGCAAAACAGCGTTTTCCACATTGAGTGAAACAGGCATTCATTCACCTCCTTTAGATTTAGTTTGAAGTACTTCAACTATCTAATAAGTGTTTTTCTAGAGAGTATAGTTTGAAAAAATTAAAAGCCAAAAAAATATGCAATAATGCAAATTTGAGCAAAGAAACAAATTGTTATTCTTGAATTAATAACTTAAACTTAAATTTGATGAGTGGAAACCGGCATCATTTAAAATATTTATTATATGTGTTTTGAGGAGATGGTTAAAAGAATCAAAGCGGGTGATAAGGCAGCAGTAGAACAATTGATTAGTAGATTCCGTTTTTTAATAATTAAATATAGTAAAAGTGAAAATGATTTTGAAAAACGCCAAGACCTGGTAAGTCTTATGATTATTGCTATCATTGAAGCAGCACGAAAATATCAAAGCAGAAATCAGGCAGTTTTCCCTGGCTATATTTCTAAATATCTACTGTATGTGCTATATAATTATAAGCGCAAAGAAAGTCATTTGCGTCAGCGGGAGGGAACCGCTTTGGATGATGACATGAAAGAAATAAGCGGCATCGACCGTATGGGTATGTATGTGTTTAATATGGATATGCAGAGAGCTTTGCAATTGCTTACCAAAGAAGAACAACAGCTTATTGCCTTGCATTTAATCTATGATTACACGTGGCAGGAGATAGGCGAGAAGTTTAATGAAAACAAGGCAACATTATATAGTCGTTATAAGAAGGCTTTATTAAAATTACGTCTTTATTTCCGTCATGAGTATCAACAGGTCTTGAAAATTGCCGAAAAATCCTCTACTTATGAGTAAAACAATACCTAAAAATTTGCTTTGTAGAGTTTTTTCGTGTAAAATTTCTATATCATATACAGAAGGGAAGTAAGATTCTTGTCTATAGAAAAAGCACGAAATTATTTTCGCAAGTTTGGTATGGAAGATAGAATACTGGAATTTCCTGTTTCTAGTGCAACAGTGGAATTGGCAGCTATTGCAGTTGGTTGTGAGCCTGCCAGAATTTGTAAGACGTTGTCCTTTAAGGTTAAAGAAAGAGTAATACTGATTTTGGCAGCAGGGGACGCCAAAATAGACAATCATAAGTACAAAGAATATTTTGGCGCTAAAGCCAAAATGCTACAGGCAGATGAAGTGGAGCCTTTGATTGGCCACGCTATTGGTGGTGTATGTCCTTTTGGCATTAACGAAGGCGTAGAAGTTTATCTGGATGATTCTCTTAAGCGTTTTACCACTGTTTATCCTGCTTGCGGCAGCGATAACAGTGCCATAGAAATGACTATGGCTGATTTAGAAAAATACTCGGGCTACAAGGCCTGGATAGATGTAAGTAAATATTAAGAACATGATAAAAAGACAGACTAGAAAATTTCTAGTCTGTCTTTTTTTTGTGCTTATTTTGTTTTATAAAACACTTAAATCAGCGTTTAATAAATCCGTTATGAACATATGTCCTGGGGCGTGAGTAATCATGAATTCCGGTTTTACATTCATGGCTACTGCTTGTGGGGTAACACCACAAGCCCAGAAAACAGGAACCTCGCCAGGCTTAATGGTAGAAGGGTCACCAAATTCAGGCTTGTTAATATCCTTGATACCTATGGCGCTGGGATCACCGATGTGGAGGGGAGCACCATGTACAGAAGGCATACGGCTGGTAACTTGTGTAGCCCTAATGGCATTCTTTGGAGTCATGGGACGCATGGAAACAACGATGGGTCCATTAAATACTCCTGCCGGTACACATTGGATATTAGTGATGTACATGGGAACATTGTGATTTTCAGTAATATGTCTTACTTCTAAGCCGGCATCTAACAAAGGACCTTCAAAAGAAAAACTGCAACCCAAAAGAAAAGCAACCAGGTCATTACGCCAATAAGTTGTTATATCATCGACTTCTTCTACAAATTGACCTTTTTTATAAATCCTATATTTGGGAATGTCAGTGCGCAAGTCAGCACCGGGGGCAGCTAAACGAGGTTCAGGATTTCCTACCTCGGTTACATCAAGTACCGGACATGGCTTGGGATTGCGCTGTGTGAAAAGTAGAAAGTCGAAAGCCAGCTCTTTAGGCAAAATAACAAGATTGGCTTGTGCATAACCCTGACACATACCGCTGGTAAACGTCTTTATTTCTCCGTTTCGAATAAGTTGGCGTACTTCTTGAGGCTTCATATGACTATAATCCATCTCAACGTCCTCCTTTAAGCCATTCTTTGGGCAATTATTTCGGCTAGTTGAGCCAAATAATCTTCCTGCTGGAAGTAATATTGCTCAGCTTCAGCCAGGGTAACCTCTTTAAAATGTAATTGAGTATTGGGTTGGCGTTGTGCCAGTCTGGGCAGGTCAGCGTAGATAACAGAAGCTATCTTAGGATAACCACCGGCAGTCTGACGATCGGCTAGGAGAATGATAGGCTTGCCATCTGCCGGAATCTGAATAGAACCAAAGGTTACCGGTTCAGAAACTAAGTCTCTTTTCTCACGATAGGCCAGTACTTTTCCTTCTAAGCGATAGCCCATACGATCAGATTGCAAGGTAATGGTATAGGGCTCTTGGAAGAAGTCTTGAACACTGGCGTCGGTAAACCAGTTGAATTGTTGTCCTTGAGTAACCCGAATTTCGTCTTCACCAAAAATAAAGGAACAAGGAGCAAACCAAGGAACGGTAACAAAGGGAGCAGGGCGGTCAGCCTTAGCTGTAATATTATGAATAAAGGTTTGGGCTACGGCACTGGCAGTACCAATTTCCAGCACATCGCCATCTTGCAGCACACGGCCTTTATAGCCACCAATTTTGGCTCTTAAGTAGGTGCTTTTGCTACCCATTACTAAAGGAACATCAAAACCACCTGCTATAGCCAAATAACCACGGCAGCCACGTTTGCTAAAACCACATCTTAAAGTGCAGTCTGTTTTAACATAAACAGGACGAAACTGAGGAACAGGCTGTCCATTGATGGTGGCAGCCAAGTCTGCGCCGGTTAAGGCAAAAAGTGTGCCGGCAGGCAGCTCTAATGTTGCTCCCAACATAGTCATTTCTAAGGAAGCTTCCGTGGGAGCGTTACCAACTAAAATATTAGCAATACGGGAAGAGAAGCTGTCCATGGCGCCATTAACCAGCACGCCATATTTTTGAAAACCAAGTCTTCCCAAGTCTTGCAGGGTAGTCATAGGACCGCTTTTTTTCACTAAGATGTTCATTTCGTCCCACTTCCTTCCTGCGCTTGAATGCGTTTATATTCTTCTTCGGAAATAGCGTAGAATTCCAATCTGTCTCCGGCAGAGAGAACACTGGGATGAACCATGTCATTGGGACGGAACAATTCCAAGGGTGTACGACCAATAAGCTGCCAGCCACCGGGAGTTTCCAGCGGGTAGGCACCGGTTTGGGAACCCGCAATGCCTACAGAACCTTTAGGAATAAGCAGCCTGGGAGTGCTGCGCCGTGGTGTAGCAATTTCTTCGGGCAGGCCACCTACATAGGGGAAACCCGGTGCAAAGCCAATCATATAAACCAAATAATCACCACTGGTGTGTTTCTTTATAACTTCTTCCGGAGTCATTTTGTGATACTCTGCCACATACTCTAGATCAGGACCATATTCGCCACCATAGCATACCGGCACCCTGACCTTAGGAGCAGTATTTTCCTCGGATAGTTTTAGGTTGGCTAGAGTCTGACGAACCAGCTTGCTAATAACTTGGAAAGAATGTGATAAATTAGCATCGGCATTTTCCAGCTTTGTTTGGCGTAGCAGCAGAGGCTCATAGAAAATAGCCACGCCTGTATAACCAACCTCACATTCCTTAATACCGGGAATAGCCTGCCTATCCAATTCTGCCGCTAGGGCTCTGGCACAGCTGCTATACTGGGGATTAATTGTTTCGCCAAAAGTAACCTGCACGGCAGCTTCGCCTAAAGGTTGTATTTTGGCATTTTTGAGTAATTCGTCAATGTTGTCCACTATAACATCCTCCTAACTATCAAGAAAACAATTTACCTAGTTGAGTGGTTACTGTTACAAAGCCCATATAAGCACTTATAGCAACAACGATAGCACCGAAGACGGTCATCCAAACAGGATGCTTGTATTCACCAACAATGCTTTTCTTGTAGGCAGCCAGGAGCATTACGCCTAAAGTGATAGGGAGAATTAAGCCGTTTAAAGTACCAACTACAATCAGTACCTTTACAGGTTGACCAACTACACAGAAGACGAAGGTGGAGAAAATAATGAAGGCAATAACTAACCAGCGACTATTTTGTTCTAATTTTTTGCTGAAAGTAGTAATGAAGGATACGGAAGTATAAGCTGCGCCAATTACGGAAGAAATGGCTGCTGCCCACATAACAACACCGAAAATCTTATAGCCAACGATACCTGCTGCCAGCTTAAATACAGAAGCAGGAGGATTGCCAGGATCAAGTTTCATGCCGGCTGCCAGAACACCTAGGGTAGCCAGGAACAGAACGATACGCATAACGCCGGTAACACAAACGCCGGTAATGGAGCTTCTGCTAATCTGAGGCAAAGCGTCTATGCCTGTTACGCCTGCATCCACCAGACGATGGCCACCGGAGAAGGTGATATAACCACCTACTGTACCGCCTACCAAGGTGATGATGGCCATAGGATCAATAACATCAGGTACAAAAGTCTTAGAAATGGCTTCTCCTACAGGAGGATTAGAAGCAACGGCAACAAAGACAGTCAGACCAATCATGACAAAGCCTGCAATCTGAGTAAACTTATCCATGGCTTTGCCGGCTTCCTTAACCAGGAAAATGGAGATAGCCATAGCTGCACTAATTATAGCGCCAGTTTTGACATCAATGCCGAACAATACATTAAAGCCCAAGCCTGCACCACCTACGTTACCAATGTTGAAGGCTAAACCGCCCATAACAATGAGTACAGAAACCAGATAGCCTAGGCCGGGCAGTACCATGTTGGCTACTTCCTGACCACGTTTACCGGAGACACCGATAACACGCCATACGTTTAATTGAGCACCAACATCTAGAATAATGGAAATTAAAATAACGAAGCCAAAGCTGGCCATTAATTTTTGGGTGAATACCGTGGTCTGGGTTAAGAAAGCCGGGACCGATGGAAGAGGTAGCCATTAAGAAGGCTGCACCTAGCAATAAGCTCCAATCAAATTTAACTTTTTTATCTTTGGGTTCCATGAAAAATCCTCCTTAAATTTTTTAGTAAAACCTTGTTGTGCCTTTACTTAGTAGCAACTGAGGCGGGTCTTATAGAACAATTATTTTAGAAAAGTTCCTGCAGCGGCAATTTCTACGCCGTTCTTTTGTAACTCTTCGCGAATCTTTTGGGTAAAGAGCAGAGCCTTCTCACCATCACCATGTACGCAGAGGCTTTCTGCTTTTACAGGAATTACCTTACCGCTTAGGGTGGTAACTTTTTGCTCAAGAACCATGGATAATACTTGCTTAATGGAAGCAGCTTCGTCAGTAATCATGGCACCGGGCAATTTCCTGGGTGTTAAGGAACCATCTTCCTGATAGCTGCGGTCAGCAAATACTTCAGAGGCAGTACGCAGACCAACCTTTTCAGCAGCTTTAATGCTCTCGCTGCCAGCTAAGGCAAACAAAATTAAGGAATGATCTACATCGTAAACAGCCTGAGCAATAGCTTCAGCTAATTTAGCATCCTTGCCAGCCATGTTATATAGTGCACCGTGGGGCTTAACATGCTGCAATTTAGTACCTTGTGCTTTAGCAAAGGCAGCCAAGGCACCTACTTGATAGACTACGATGTCATAAGCTTCGTCTAAGGAGATATCAAGTTTGCGACGACCAAAGCCTACTAGGTCAGGCATACCGGGATGCGCACCAATAGCAGTACCGCTAGCCAAAGCTAGTTTAACAGTTTTTTTCATTACAGAAGGATCACCGGCATGAAAACCACAGGCCACGTTGACGGATGTAACTAGGGGAACCAGTTTATCATCCATGCCCATTTTCCATGCACCAAAGCTTTCGCCTAAATCAGAGTTCAAATCAATAATTTTTGCCATTTTTTTTCCTCCCTTTCAAAATTAATAAAATAAAGTACACACTCTTTCCTGACTTCATCATAGCAAGGAAGAGAAGGCAAAGTAAAACAAAAAAATAAATACCGGAGTTCAATTTTCTTGAACTCCGGTATCGGGAATTTTCTTAAATCAAAGAGAATTATTGTCTAGCTCTTCAATAAGGCAATGCAGAGCAGTCTCCTGAGATCTATATAAATCAGCAGCAGTATCTACATCAATTTTCTTAAAAGTAATTTTGTCGCCACAAGCTGCTTGCGCCAGTTTATAAAAATGGGCGTGAATGATATAAGCAATTTTGGCAAAACCTCTACTGGTACCATGGTCAGGGAGGACAATAAATAATTTGCCACTTGCCGGTACTTCTACGGCACCTAAACCGGTAGGCTCAGAAATTAATTCTTCTTGGATGGAAGTGAGCAGGGGACCTTGCAATCTATAGCTCATACGAGGTACTTCATGCTCAATGGTGTAAGTAGATGAATAAAAAGCTCTTTTGTCCTTGGTAGAAAGCCAGTCTTCTTGAGATCCGGCAGTGACAAAGAGCTGCCAGGGATTTTCCATGGCTAGTTGGAATCTAGCGGGAACTTGGCAGGGATGACGTCTAATTTTAATATAATTCCCCGCAAAAAGGATATCGCCGGCTTGCAAAGGACGACCTTCCAAACCACCTAAGCCTGCCGATAAATAAGTTGATCTGCTACCCATAACTACCGGTGTGTCTAAACCACCTTGCAATGCTAAATACATGCGTTGTCCCTGAGTCATAGTACCAATATGCAAAATGCCACCGGGTGGTACGAGAAAAGAACTCCAAGTGGTATGGTGGATGCCATTAACGGTAATCTCAGCTTGAGCGCCGGTTACTGCTACCAAGGTTTCTTCTTCGAACCGATAAGTGCCACCTTCAGCGGTCATTTCCAAAACTGCAGCCTTGGTGGAATTGCCTGCCAGAATATTAGCAGCTTTGGCTGCATAAAAATCCATGACGCCGGAAGCAGGCATGCCCCAGGCCTGATAACCAAAGCGACCTAAGTCTTGCACAGTTGTAAGTGTACCTGGTCTAATGACTGTAATCATGAATGCACCTTCTCCTGCCAAATGCGGGGCTTATAGAAGCCTTGGGCAATAAGATTCTTGAGCTCAAAGTATTCTTCCAGATCAATTGGAGTGAAGAGAACATAATCGCCGGGACTTAACAGAAAAGGATTCTGTCTGTTGGCATCAAAGATGGCAACAGGTGTTCTACCAATCAGCCACCATTCACCGGGAGTGTTCGTAGAATAGATACCGGTTTGACTCCCGGCCAGACCAACTGAGCCGCTAGGAACAAGGGGACGTGGGCTGGCTTGCCTGGGCAAATGAAAAGGCAGACCTCCCATATAGGGAAAACCAGGCGTAAAACCTATCATATAGACCATGAAAGGCTTAGCTGTGTGCAGAGCAATCAACTCTTGTTTGCTAAGCTTGGTAAGTCTTAGTACTGCTTCCATATCAGGGGCAAGTACACCATCATAGCAGGTGGGAACTTCTAAAACCTGATAAGTTTGCTGCGCTATCGGTACCATTTCTGTTAAGGCTGTTTCTACAGCAGTTTTTATTTGAGCGTAGGAAGTGGTTCGCATTTTGAAATAAATCATTACAGAGCAATAGGAAGGTACAATTTCCAGAATGCTTTTGATTTCTAAAGCGTGTAAAGCAGTAACAAAACCATTTACTTTTTCTTTTACTGCCGGAGTAATGGTAGTACCGAAAACCACTAGAATACTATTTTCTCCTGCCGGTCTTAAAACAGGCTGAAAATTTTCACCGGTCATGTTCAACTACCTCCTTGCCAAGAGGTAGGCGCTCCCATACAAGCTTCATGAAGAGCTTTAGTGGAGCAGCTAGCCATTTATCCTTGTGATGGAACATGAAGGCGTGCATTTTCCAGGGCGTTTCTACTAAATCCAAAGCACAGAGCGTACCTTTGGCAATTTCTTCCCTAACAGCTATTAAGGGGAGAACAGCAATACCTAAACCCTTTTGAGCAAAGGTTTTGGCAGCGTGTAATTGTTCTATTTCCAAGAGACGCAAAGGGTTAACCTTGGCCTTTTCCAGTTCTTCGGTAAGTACTTCCGTATATTTGCTGTTTATTTCCGTGACGATGATTGTTTCTCCGGCCAAGAAATGGGCGTTTATCAATTTCTTACCTGCCAGAGGATGGGAAGGAGCCACAATAAGACCAATAGTCTCAGGCCAAAGTTTATAAACTGTCAAATCTTTTTCTTGAATATTTTCCTCCAGGCAACAAGCTAAATCCAGAACATTCTTGCGGATTAAATCCTGAAAATAAGTGTTAGTGCCTAGTGTTAGGTGCAATTCCACATTGGGATATAAAAGAGCATATTCAGTAAGAATATTCTCCAAACGATAGCGGGTAATGGACTCACTAATACCTACTCTTAAAATTCCTGCAGGCTCTACATTATGCTGCAAGGCGGCATGGGTTTCGTCATCTAGACGAATGATTTTTTCCGCATAACTATACAACTGTTCTCCCGCTGAGGTAAGCATTAAGGCATGACCAAGCCTTTCAAAAAGGGCAACGCCTAGTTCCTTCTCCAATAATTGAATATGAGAAGTGACGCTGGACTGGGTATAGCCTTGCTGCCGGGCTGCTTCCGAAAAACTACCCAACTTAACGATACTCATAAAAGTCCTTAATTGGCGAATTTCCATTTTGACCTCCTGCAAAGTTTGCTAATTAAGGATAGCATAAGAAACGAAAAAAAGAAGTGTACTCTAAGGTACACTTCTTAAATGAAATTTATATTATCATGGAATCAAAACACATTTGCAGCATTCGCCTGTTTTCATGAGGCGCAGCCCTTCTTGAAATTCACTCATGGGTAGCTTGTGTGTAATAATGGGGGGACAAGTCCAAACCCCTGGCCAACAAGCCTTTGCCTGTTTCCCAATCTTTATACATGCGTCGGCCGGCAATACCCTTTAAGGTCAGGCCTCTGTAGACGAATTCATCTAATTGGAAAGAGAGATTCTTAGAGGACAAGCCCAAAACTGCAATTTTGCCTTCCGGTTTAATATAAGTCAAACTGTCTTGAATAGCCCCTACGTTACCGGAGAAATCCAAAACTACATCAACTTTCTCACCATTATTGGCGGCAGGAACAGCTCGGGCAACAGCATCTTTTATAGGATCAATTAGTACATCAGCTCCCATATCCAGACCTTTTTGACCACGGCTGGCTACCGGTTCAATTGCTATGATTTTGGCAGCGCCGGCATATTTGGCTACGCCGATACCCATGGCGCCAATAGGACCGCAGCCAATGACGGCAACGGATTTGCCTACTAAGTCAAACTGAGTGGCAGCATGGACAGAAGCCACAAAGGTTCCATTAAGCTTAGTTGTTCCCAATTGGCAAATTTCTTAAAAACAATGGCATTTTCCGCAGGAATGCTGATATATTCAGCCAAAGCACCATCCCGGGATAGGCCGATAACCTTGGTGTGAGGGCAAAACATGTTGATTGCCGTTGTGGCAGGTTTCGCAAGTGTTGCAGACGATGTGAGTTTCACCGGAAACAGCATCGCCAATGTTAATTTGTGAAACAAGTTCGCCTTTTTCCACTACTTCTCCGGAAATTCGTGACCTATAATCATAGGTGGCTTCATGCGGGTGCTGGCAAAGGGGTTCCACATCATAATGTGGACATCAGTTCCGCAGACAGCCATGGCATGAACCTTAATTAAAACATCATTAGGGCCTACTTTTGGTATAGGTCTTTCCACCAATTCCAGATTTCCTTCGCCAGGTGCGGCCTTTATGACGCATTGCATTGTATTTTGCATGTTAAACCTCCTCTTAATAACCAGATAGTTACTCTTTTTTTATTATACTACATAACAATTCTAAGTAAATAAGGAGAGGAAATACTGGAAATAACAGTCAATTTCTTGGGAGTTTACAAGAAAATCATAGCTTATACATAAAAGTGTAAACTAAATAGTATATACAAATTAGGTAATTGTAGACAAAAATAAGTTAATTTTAAGAAACTATTGAACTAAGTCTGAAGTTGTATGATAATTAGCTCGAGATGTAATACAAGTTATAAAGCATTAGGAAATATAATAAATGTCATAAAAATAGTTATTAAGAGTGCAAGGCAAATGACGCAATACAGGCTTTAGAAAGCTTTTGTTATTTTTTGTTGTGTGATTCACAAGCCGATAAGGCGCAGGGGTGGATGAAGGATGATTGGAATAGGCTTAAAAAAAGACAAAGCATCCAGATGCGATGTCATTTCTAAGAAACTTCTAGACAAAATTAACAAGGAAGAGCTGCTTGTGGGTGAAAAACTTCCTTCCGAGCATGAATTGTGTACCATGTTTGGGGTGAGTAGGACCAGCGTTAGGGCTGCACTGCCAGACCTTGCGGAGCAGAGGAATAGTTGGTACGGTACAAGGCCTTGGTTCTTTCGTCCAACGTCAAGGAAGAGTACCACGTAAGGTCAGAGAAAAGATGAATTCAGGCTTTCTGACATTACCAGCTGAGAAATTCAGGAATTCTTCGAATTCCGTCAGGCTATAGAGTTTAGGGCAATTGATTTTTTTGTACAACGTGCAGACGCAACTGATCGCCAGGCTTTGAAAGAAGCGATAGAAGGTATACAGTTAGCTGCCCAAAAAATGATTTAGCAGAATTTAGTAAAATGGATTTTGTTTTTCACATGGCGCTGATTAAGGGATCTAGAAATTCTTTCTTGTATGGGGCCATGGTGGAATATCAAGTAATGTTTAAACATTACTTGTCAGAGATTTCCAGGTTGTCTGAAAAACCTCTTACAACCTTAGCAGAGGAGCATTTGACTTGTATATAAGAGCATTACCGGGTAAAAAAGACTAGGGAAGCAAAGCAATTCTTATTTTCGGATAATAGTTTTATTATTTAACATATTTCAGATTTAGAACAACTGAATGAAGAGTAAGCTGGATAATTAGAGAAGTTGCTCAAATGTTTACGGAAAGTTTAAATAACGACAAAGAAGGTGGTTGCGGAAAAGTATTCTGGAAGGGAACTGTTTCAAAACTAGAAAATTCAAGGGGGAATTTGAAAATGAACAAAAGTTTTTAGCAGGTTTTCTTTGTGCAGTAATGGCTTTAGGTGTTGCAGGTTGTGGTGGCGGCGATAAGAAGCAGCCAATGGTGCAAGTGGAGCTAAAGCTAAACCAGTTACTTGAAGATGAACGTTACTACTGCTGAGAGCAGCGTTTGGCACGTAGGTGCTAAGGCTTTCAAAAAGGCTGTTGAAGAAAAAACCGGTGGCAGATACATTATTCAAATTTATGGCAACGAGCAATTATCCGCAGGCGACCAGGCAAAGGGCGCTGAAATGTTATTCAATGGTGCTACCGATTGCGATTTGCACTCTACCATGATTCTTTCCAATGTTGTTTCTAAATTGGCCGTTGTTTCTATGCCTTGGATATTCCCCAATGGCTACAAGAGCGTTGATGAAGCAATATTCAACAAAGGTGCTAAAGGTGCTGAATTCATGAAGAAAGAAATCAATGCTAAGGGCGCTCATGCTCTTGCTTTTGGTGAAAACGGCTTCCGTCAAATCACCAATAACGTAAGACCTATTACCAAACCTGAAGACTTAGCTGGCATGAAGATCAGAATTCCTGCTATTGCCATCTTGGTTGATGTATTCAGAGCATTAAAGACTGACCCGACTCAAATGCCGTTTAGCGAATGCTTCACTGCTTTACAACAAGGCGCTATCGATGGACAAGAAAATCCTTACGATACCATTCGTTCTGCTAAATTGCAAGAAGTACAAAAATACATGACTATTTGGAATTATTGCTACGATCCTATTACCTTGAGCGTTAGCGGCAAGGTTTGGAAGAGCTTAAGCGATGCTGATAAGAAGATATTCGAAGATGCAGCTGTAGCAGCTATGGCTGAACAAGTTAAGGCTTCTCGTGCTTTGGATGCTTCCATTATTAAACAATTCAAAGACGGTGGCATGAAGGTTAACGAGTTAGACAAGGGTTCTATTGATAAGATGAAGGAAGCTATGAAACCGGTTTATGCTAAATATAAGGATAAATTTGGTGTTGAAGCTTTCACTGCTTTTGGTTATAAGTTCTAATTATTTAAGTTCTAAAAATGCTGAGAGGATGATGTTTTTCATTGTCCTCTCACCATTTTTGACACATTTTTAGTAATGCTTTTTGGAAGGCAGGGTGAAATTTTGAAAACCATAGATAATATTGTTACTGGTATTGAAGAAATTCTTATTGTCATCATGATGGCTTATATGACAATCATGAACTTCATCAATGTTTTGGGCAGATACGTGTTCTCAGCTTCTTTCTCCTTTACCGAGGAATTGACTGTTACCGTCTTTGTCTGGGTTACCATGCTAGGTATTGCCATAGGTTTTAAGAGAAACGTGCACCTAGGCATGAGTTTTGTTGTTGATCACTGTCATGGCAAGGTTAAAGCAGCCTTGATTCTTTTAAGTGGTATTTGCAGTTTACTTTTTACAGCTATCTTGTTAATTTACGGCATTGATATGGTACAGAGTCAGATTGAAATGGGTTCTACTACTCCTGTATTGGGCATGCCCCAGTACGTACAAGGCTTGGCAATGCCTTTATGTGCAGTTTTCATTGCTTATCATGTTATTGAAATTACTTATAGATTAACGAAAGCTGCTTTGACTGATGAGAATAAGGATGGAGGTGCTGCACAATGATGACCTTAATCCTTTTTGGATTTTTCTTTCTGCTGGTTATCCTGAATGTACCTATTGGTGTTTCTCTGGGACTGGCAGCTTCTATTGGCTTGATTTATGCAGACTTTCCGCTTTCCGTTATCCCTGGTATCATGTACTCAGGTACAGGTAAGTTTGCAGCTGCTGGCTATTCCTTTCTTTATTATGGCCGGCGTTATTATGGACCACGCTTCTATTTCCAAACGTTTGATTGACTTTGCTCAAGCTTTGGTTGGTCATAGAAAAGGCGGTTTGATATTCGTAGTAGTAATGGTAGCATGCTTCTTCGCTGCTATTTCTGGTTCCGGTCCTGCCACTGTGGCAGCTATTGGACCTATCCTTATTCCTGCTATGAGTGAAGTAGGTTATGGTAAGGCAATGCCGTCTGCACTAGTAAGTGCTGCCGGTGCTATCGGTATCATTATTCCTCCTAGTATTGCCTTCGTAGTATATGCCTCCATCACCGATGTGTCCGTGGGTAAATTGTTCTCAGCTGGTATTATCCCCGGTATTTTGGTAGGTATGGCTTACTACTATGGCGCTGTTTGGGATACCAGACATGACACTATTGCTTTACGTCCTAAGATGAACACAGCACAAAGATTAACAGCCTTTAAGGATGCTGTTTGGGGCCTGTTAACACCTGTTATCATTTTGGGTGGTATTTATGCAGGTATCTTCATTCCTACTGAAGCTGCCGGCGTTGCCGTTGTGTATGGCTTATTTGTAGGTATGTTTATTTACAAGGAAATCAAAATTAAAGATTTAAAAGATATTTTCATTGATTCTGCTGTATCTTCTGCCACAGTTATGTTGATTGTAGCTGCTGCAGCTGTATATGCATGGATTTTGACCACCAGCTCTGTTGCTAAGGAATTGTCTGAAGGCATGTTGGGTATCAGCACTAATCCGTATGTCCTCCTGTTCATCATCAACATCATCTTCTTGATTGCAGGATGCTTCCTGGATGCTAACTCTGCATTCTTCATTTTGCTTCCCATCATTGTTCCTGTATTGAAGGCTATTCATTGCGATCTGATTCACGCCGGCGTTTTCCTAACCGTAAACATGGCTATTGGTCAGATTACACCTCCTGTAGGTGTTAACCTCTATGTAGGTTGCAATATCGGACATGTTTCTGTAACTGATATTTGTAAGAGAATTTCTCCTTACCTTATCAGTGGTATCATTGCTTTGTTTATCATCACCTATATTCCTATCATTTCTCTGTTCATACCTAATTTAGGTGGTAAATAAGTAGTAAAGAAAAGCCGTATTTTTAACAATTATATGGCTTTTCTTTTAGGCCTGAGTTGTATTACAAGCTTTAGGTAGATACAAGTCAGAAATGAGAGAAGAGCCATTTAATCGCATGTGTGATTTAGCCACGTATTATGAGCTTCAAAAATTTAAGAAGGGGTGATTTAGTTGGCTAAGTATTCAAAAGAAATGCTAGTAGATTTTTATCGCACTATGGTGCGGGTCAGAGACTTCGAAGAAGCTGCCGCTGATTGTTTTATGAAAGGTATGTTGGCTGGCAATATTCACTTAAGCATTGGCCAAGAGGCCTTGTGCTTCCGGTGCTATGCATGCCATGGAACCTCATGACTATATGACCACAACCTCATAGAGGTCATGGTCACTGCCTGGCTAAAGGCGGAGACGTAAATAAAATGATGGCCGAGATTTTTGGTAAGACAACCGGCTATTGCAAAGGCAAGGGCGGTTCAATGCACATTGCTGATGTTAAAGGTTTGTGCCATTTAGGCGCTAACGGTATCGTTGGCGGCGGTATTCCTATCGCTACTGGTTCAGCCTTAGCTTCCAAAATCTGGAAAGACAATCATGTAACCGTTTGTATTTTCGGTGATGGCGCTTCCAACCAAGGTACTTTCCATGAATCTATTAACATGGCTGCTACCTGGAAGTTACCTATTGTTTATTTAATTGAAAGCAACAGTTATGCTGTTTCTACTGAAATTCATCGTACTACCAACACTGAAAATCTTGTCAGTACGTGCCTAGGCTTATGGCATTCCCGGCAAGACTGTAGATGGCAACGATCCTACTGTAGTATACGAAGCTATGAAAGAAGCTTTGGACCATTGCAGAAGCGGTAAAGGTCCTTACATTCTTGAATGCCAAGACTTATCGTCATCAAGGACACTATTGCGGCGACCCTGCAGTATATCGTCCGGCAGAATATATGGAACAAGCTCACAAGCATGACTGCATTCCTTAATTTCAGAAAAGCACTTCTTAGAGAAGAAAGTTGCTACTGAAGAAGGAATTAGTGAACTAGTTGAAGAAGAATCAAAGCAAGAAATTGCTGGACGCTCTGAAAATTTGCTGAAGAGTCCGCTTATCCGGATCCTAGCGAAGCCACTACTGAAGAGTATGGCACTGATAACGAAAGGGGTGTAGCAAGGTGAGCAAGAAAATTAGCGTAAGTAAAGCCATCGGCGAAGCAATGCATGAAGAGATGGAAAAAGATAAAAACGTCATTATCATGGGTGAAGATATGGGCGTTATGGGTAACGTTTTTGGTATTACCAAAGGCTTCAGAGATGAATTCGGTGCAGACAGAGTATATGATACTCCTATTTCCGAGTCCGGTTTCTGCGGCATGGCAGTTGGTGCAGCTATGAGAGGCATGCGTCCTATTGTAGAGTTAATGTATCAACGACTTCATGACCGTTTGCGCTGACCCTATTTTGAACCAAGCTGCTAAAATGAGATATATGACCGGCTGGTCAAGTAGAAGTTCCTGTAGTATTCAGAATGCCTATGGGCGCAGGCAGAAGAAATGCCAGCCAGCACTCTCAATGCTTAGAAGCTTATTTCTGCCATATGCCTGGTCTGAAAGTTATTGCTCCTTGCACAGCAACAGATGCTAAAGGCTTGTTAAAATCAGCTATTCGTGATAATGACCCTGTCATTTTCATGGAACACAAGCTGCTCTATGCTCATAAGGAAGAGATTCCCGATGGCGAATATACTATTCCCATTGGCGTAGCAGATGTTAAACGTGAAGGCACTGATGTTTCCATTATTACCTGGAGCCGTGAAGTAGACTTCTCCTTAGAAGCTGCTGAAGAATTGGCTAAAGAAGGTATTAATGTTGAAGTATTGGATCTGCGTACTTTGGTTCCTCTGGATTGGGATGCCATTGTAAAGACTGTTTCCAAGACTCACCATGCCATCATCGTTTCTGAAGAAGTAAAGAGAGGAAGCTATGCAGGTGAACTTTCTGCTCAAATCGCAGAAGATTTGCTTGATGAATTGGATGCTCCTGTTGAGCGTGTATGTGGTCTTAACATCACTTCTCCCTTCAGCCCCACTCTGGAAGATGTAAACTTCCCTCATCCTGCAGATATCGTTAAAGCTGTTAAACATGTACTGAACAAATAGGAGGAGGAGAAAAACATGGCTTTTGAAATTAAAATGCCTCAACTCGGTTTAACCATGGAAGAAGGAACTGTTACAACCTGGTTAAAACACGAGGGCGATAAAGTTGCAAAGGGTGAACCCATTCTGGAGATTACCACTGATAAGTTAACCAACGAAGTGGAAAGCGAAGTAGATGGCACCTTAATTAAAATAGTTGCTCAAGAAGGCGAAGATATTCCCGTAAAGGGCCTTCTTGGTTATATTGGTGAACCTGGCGAAGCTGTAGGTGGCGCACCTGCTGTCGCTGCTGCTCCTGCTGCCGCTGCTGAAGCTGCTGCACCTGCCGCTGCTGCTCCTGTTGCAACTCCTGCTACAGCTAGCAATGCTAATGGCAGAATTCGTATTTCTCCTTTAGCAAAGAAAACTGCTGCTAAGATGGGTGTTGATTATACTAACATCCAAGGTACCGGTACCTTGGGCCGTATTGTCCAAGCCGATATCATTGCCGCAGCAGCTAATAAACCTGCCGCAGCACCTGCTGCCGCTGCAGCTGCACCAGTACCTCATTCCGGAGCAGTTGCTCTGATGGATGGAGATACTACTTCTAAGCTAAGTGGTATGAGAAAAGTTGTTGCAGAGCGTATGGCTCAATCCCGTCGTGAGATTCCTAGCGTAACTCAAAACGTCAAGGTTGATGTAACCAAATTGATGGCATTGCGCAAGAAAATCAACACCGAGATGGAAGTTAAATACTCTGTTAACGATTATGTACTGAAGGCTGTTGCTAAAGTACTGAAGGCTCATAAAGACATTCTTGTTGCTATTGACGGACAAACCGTTATTCAAAGAGCTCATATCAATATTGGTATGGCTGTAGCTTTGGATGCAGGCCTAATAGTTCCTGTTATCAAAGATGCAGACAAGATGAGCATCAGCGAAATCTCTGCTTGCGCTAAGGACTTAGCTACCAGAGCAAGAGACAACAAGCTGACCATGGACGAATATCATGGTTCTACCTTCTCCGTTTCCAATTTGGGAATGTTTGGCGTAGAGACTTTCGATCCTATTGTTAACCAACCTGATTCCAGCATTTTAGGCGTTAACACCATTAACGATGAATTAGTCATGGACGACGAAGGCAAGATTACAAAGCATCAATTCATGCGTATTTCTCACACCTTTGACCATAGATTAATTGATGGTGCACAAGCAGCTAAGTTTGAAAAGGCTTTGAAAGAGTTGCTGGAAAACCCGATGGAAATTTTGCTTTAATCTAAAGCTTACCTAGATGTTTTCTATGGGGTAAATGGTAAAACCAGGCCTTCTTAGAAGAAAATCTACTAAGAAGGCCTTTTTTAAAATGGAAAAGTTTTAACAATATGATTGGAGGAATTTTAGATGGCAGGACAAACAAAAATAGTTATTGTCGGCGGTGGCCCCGGTGGCTACGTAGCAGCTATTAGAGCATCCCAATTGGGCGCTGATGTAACTTTAGTTGAAAAAAATAAACTAGGCGGCACATGCTTAAACATTGGCTGCATTCCGACCAAAGCAATTTTGCATAGTGCAGAAGCCATTGATGCTGCAAAGCACATGGGTGACTTGGGTATTAATGTAGAAGTAAAAGGCATTGACTGGAAAAAGGTTATTGCTAAGAAGGTTTCCATTACCAATACTTTGGTTGGTGGTGTACAAGGCCTCTTAAAGATGGGCAAGGTTAAGGTTATTGAAGGCGAAGCAACTTTCACCTCCAAGGATGCCATGGAAGTAACTAAGAAAGATGGTTCCAAGGAAAAATTAACCTGGGATAAGCTGATTTTAGCTACAGGTTCTATTCCTTCCACACCTCCTATTCCCGGCGTTAAAGACAATCCTTGCTGCGTAGATTCTACCGGCGCTTTGTCCTTTGATACTTTGCCAAAATCTTTGGTAGTTGTAGGCGGCGGTGTTATCGGTATTGAATTGGCATCTGCTTATGCTATGTTTGGTACCAAGGTTACTGTGGTAGAAGCATTGCCCAGACTACTTCTTCCTATGGATGGTGAGCTTACTGCTCAACTCCGTAAGATTATGGAAAAGAGCGGTATTGCTATTTACACTGATGCTAAGGTTGCTGCTGTAGAAAAGGCTGGCAACGAAGCTAAGGTTATCGTAGATTACAAAGGCAAGAAAGAATCCTTTACTGCTGAGAAGGTTTTGGTTGCCGTTGGCAGAAGAACCAATGTTGCCAGCTTAAATCTTGCTAAAGCAGGAATTGCTGAAGTTAAAGGCCATATCACCGTTAATGACAAGCAAGAAACTAATGTAAAGAATATTTACGCTATTGGCGATTGCTCCAGTAAGTTAATGCTGGCTCACGTTGCTATGGTACAGGGCGAAATTGCTGCTGCCAATGCTTTGGGCGGCAATGAGAAGTATGATGCTAAGACCAGTCCTGCTTGCGTATATGCTGAGCAAGAATTTGCCGGTGTAGGCATGACTGAAGAGCAAGTTAAGGAAGCTAATATTCCTTATCTGGTTGGCAAGTTCCCACTAAGTGGCAACGGCAAGGCTCTTATTACCAACGGTGGTGTTGGTACTGTTAAGTATTTAATTGGCAAGGAATATCATGAGCTCCTGGGTGTTCATATTCTAGGAGCTAGAGCTACTGACCTGATTGGCGAATGCGCTTTGTGCATTGGCATGGAAGGTACTGTAGAAGATATTATTGCTACTATTCACTCTCATCCTACTATTACCGAAGCAGTTCGTGAAGGCGCTTTGGCTTCCTTGGGCAGATGCATTCATATGCCTAACAAGAAGAAATAATAGTTTTGCAGGAGGAAAGTATGCAACACACATTAGGGTTTATAGGGCTTGGCGTTATGGGACTTCCCATGGCAACCAATATTCTCAAGAAAAGCGGCATGCCTCTCTTGGGTAGTGATGTTGTTCCTGCAGCTCTGGAGAAATTCAAAGCAGTAGGCGGAACACCTGCTACCAATGCAGAAATTTATGCTAAGTGCGATGTTATTTTCTTGAGCCTACCTAAAAATGAATTAGTAGACAGTATTTGCAATGAAATTATCGACGCCAAGAAAGAGAAAGCCATTATAGTAGACACTAGCTCTACTGCTCCTTCTATTATTAGAAAGATTTATGCCAAGGGTAAAGCTAAGAATGTGGCTGTACTGGATTCTCCTGTCAGTGGCGGTAATTTTGGTGCTAAAGATGGTACGCTGGTAATCATGTGCGGCGGCGATAAGGCAACCTATGATGAAGTGCTACCTTACTTAAATTACATGGGCAAAACTGTTACCTATATGGGAGACAGTGGTTGTGGCGATGTGGCTAAGCTAGCTAACAATATGATTGTTGGTTACAACTTGGTAGGCAATGCCGAAGCCTATGCTTTTGCGGTGAAGGCAGGGCTTAATCCGGAAACCTTGTTTAAAGCTATTAAAGATGGCTTTGCACAAAACAAGGTCCAGGATGTGAAGATTCCTAAGATATTGAGAAGGGATTTTTCCGCTGATGCCAGAATTGCCGTACATCAAAAAGATATGAAAAATGCTAAGCAATTAGCAGATGAAATGCATGTAGAAGTTCCTATGGCAGACGTAGTCATTGCTTGCATGCAAGCAATGCAGGATGCAGGCTTAATCAACGAGGATCAATGCGCATTGGTTAAACCTTACGAGAAGGCTATGGGCATAGAAATAAAAAAATAAACTCGGAGGTGCATCGTTATGATTCAAACTGCAGATGGTGGACATATTAAGAGACTTATTGCTGCAAGAATGTCTCCCGGTGAAGATGTACTGTTGGGCCTTGAGAAAATTTGCAAGGACTACAATATTAAAGATGGTTTGATCTTAAAAGGTATCGGCAGCCTGAAGAAAGTTAAATTCTTTGATCCGGTTGTCTTGCCTGATAAAAAAGCCGGCTATGGTTACAGCGACCCTATTTGCATGGATGGCCCTATTGAACTCTTGAGCCTCTCCGGTATGATTTGCCATGATGATCAAGGCAAGATTTTGCTTCATGTGCACTATTGCCTGGCTGATAAAGACGGTAACGGCTTTGGCGGTCATGTAATCGAAGGCAATGAAGTTCTTCTGACAACAGATGTTGTTATTGCTGAAATCGAAGGCATTGAAATGGGCAGAGCTTATGATAAGGACTTAGAAGTTTTCTTGTTCGCCCCCAAGAATAAGTAATTGCATAAATAGAGCTGTAGCATGAAGATAGCTACAGCTCTATTTATGTTATAATGTAAAAAGCGAGTACACTAATAGGTGACAATATGAAAGAAGAAGGCAGAGTTATTTTATTATCCAATGCCGGCGTAGTGCTGTATTATCAAGGCACCAGGATTATCATTGACGGCTTATATAAGGACTTACGAGACTATTTCACAGACTTGCCGGCGGACGTGTGGCAACTGATGAAAGGTGGCAAAGGCGACTTGGCGGACGCTGAGTACGTCTTCTTTACCCATTCCCATTTTGACCACTACTATAGTCCCTATTTTTTTGACTATATGAAAAATAACAAACCCAAAGCCATCATTCTGCCACCGCTAGATGATACTAAAGGCCTGAAAGAAGCCTATGAACAATATGGTAGGCTAAACCTTCCTTATAAAGAAAACGAAGTCATAACCCTGGAAAATAATATTAAACTAACAGTCATTAGAATACGGCATGTAGATAAACTTTATCACTTTATGCCGGTGCTATGTTTTCTGTTTGAAGTAGCAGGTACCAAGCTGCTCATTACTTCTGATGCTGACTTCACCAAGGATTCCTTTCAAAGCCTTGCCGGTATAGATATTGATTATGTTTTTGTAACACCGGTTTTCTACAATAATAAATTGGGCAGAGAGATTCTTTACGATTACTTGAAAGTGAAAAAAATCATTGTTTACCATCTTCCCGATATAGAAGATGACAAATATATGTACTATAAAATGGTAACCAGGGATGTAGAAAAATATGCCAAGGGTGACGAAGTCATTATCTGGAACCGCTTCGGACAATATATCTCTTTTGGTAAATCTGAATAAAGGACGATAAAAAATGATATTTATTGAAAGCAAAAGTTTTGATCCGCATTTTAATTTGGCTATGGAACAATTTGTTTTTGATGACATGGATAGAAGCGAGGGCTACTTCCTGCTCTGGCAGAATGCCAATACTATAGTTGTTGGCAAAAACCAAAATACCATAGCAGAAATCAATCAGGAGTTTGTAGAGAAAAATCATGTTAATGTAGTCCGTCGCCTTTCCGGCGGTGGTGCTGTTTATCACGATATGGGCAATTTGAATTTTACAGTTATCGTATCCAAACAAAACAATATGGGAGATTTTGATTTCACCCGCTTTTGCCTTTTGGTAGTAGGAGCTTTAAAAAGATTAGGTGTTAAAGCTGAAGTCAATGGCCGTAATGATATTACTATCGACGGCAAAAAATTCTCCGGTAATTCTCAGTACATGAAACAGGGAAGAATTATGCACCACGGTTGCATTCTTTATGACTCTGACCTATCCAAAGTAGCTCAGTCCCTAAAAGTATCTAAAGACAAGATTGCCTCTAAAGGCATTAAATCAGTAGCTAGCCGTGTAACTAACATTGTGGACTGCTTGCCCAAGAAATTGCCTCTCCAAGCTTTTAAAGATGCCCTGGTAGAGGAACTGATGGCTAAAGAAAAAAATGTTAAGCGCCATGAATTTACTGCAGAGGAAATATCTGCCATCGAAAAGATTAAGAAAGACAGATATGATACCTGGGAATGGAACTATGGTAAATCTCCTAAGTACGATATCGTAAAAGAACGCTATATAGATGGCTGTGGCAAATTTGAAATTCATATGAACGTAAAAGATGGTGCTATTGAAAATATTGATATTTTTGGCGATTATTTCGGTAACGGCGACAAGGCCGACATTATAAAACTCTTGAAAGGCGTGCAGATTAATAAGGAAAGTGTTAGCAAGGCATTGGCAAAGGTGGATTTAGAGAAATATTTCCATAATATGACCAGGGAAACCTTTGTAGATATTATTGTAAAATAAGGCTAAAATCTACTTGAATTGTTAGGCATTTCTTGTTAGAATAGTAGGGTATCAATTGCGGTCATGGCGAAATTGGCAGACGCGCTAGCTTCAGGAGCTAGTGGGAGCAATCCCATGGAGGTTCAAGTCCTCTTGGCCGCACCATAATTGATATTAAGATTTGATACAGCCTTAGACACAGTGCTACTGTGCTCTAGGGCTTTTTGTTGCCTGAAAAAGGTGTGCTAAAAATAGGCAATTAGGCGAGAATTGAGAAAAATGGCCAAAATTTTCTATTGAGCAAAAGTATACAGTGGTACAGCATGTATCTTGACTTAATTAAATATTTAATATATATTAAATTTGAAAGCGTTATTAACTAGCACCCAGAGATGGCAACAAGTATCTTATGGGCTGGCTGATGGCGCTTTTTATTTTAATTTTAAAGATGCTGGTATATGAAAGCTGAGCTAATAAAGGTGCATTAAAGACGCAATAAAAGTGGATAAATATAGTTGTTTTGAGGTATAATTAAACTGTATATTGTTGTTTATGTGTTATTAGGGGTAAAAAAATAACAATTTGGAAGGGAAGTTAATTATGAAAACTTTAGCTGAAATGTTAAAACCGAGAAAGTCAGTGTTTTTGGATACAACTAGAGATGATGTTTTAAATTTATCTGACTTTGCTGAGCATAATATTGATGCAGAAAGATTCTTTTCTGAAAACTTCAATACCCAAGGTATGAAAATGTTATTTGATTTAGCTTTTAAACGATTTAAGGGAGAATCAGATACCAGTGTTATAAAGCTAACACAGGCTATGGGTGGTGGTAAAACCCATAGTATGTTAGCGTTAGCTTTGCTGGCATCTGATGAAAAGTTACGTAGCAAGGTTCTTGGCAAAGAGTTTAATAATATAGGAAAAATAAAAGTTGTAACATTTTCAGGACGTGAGAATGCCGACTTTGGTATTTGGGGAAGTATAGCAGAACAACTGGGAAAGAGAGAGATGTTTAGTGGATATTATTCTCCGTTGAAGGCTCCTGGTGAAAGTGCATGGATTAATTTATTAAAGGAAGACAAAGTATTAATTCTGCTAGATGAGCTTCCTCCATATTTGGAAAATGCAAGATCTATAACTGTAGGTAATTCTGACTTAAGTAAAGTAACTATGGCTGCACTTGCTAATCTATTTAGTGCTTTAGGTAAAAAGCAATTATCTAATGTTTGTTTAGTATTTTCCGATTTGCGTGCTACATATGAATCAGGTAGTGAATTACTTCAATCAAGTTTTAAAGAGCTGGAAGCTGAAGCTAATCGTATTTCAATGGAAATTGCACCAGTGGCTTTAAATAGCGATGAAGTATATTATATTTTAAAGAAACGTTTATTTGAAGATAATCCGGTGACAGAAGGTTATGCAATGGCAAAGAATGAAATTGCCATTGCTTTTAAAGATGCTGTAAACACATCGAAAAGGATGGGGTTTACTTCATATTCTGGCGAAAGTGTTTATAAAGGAATTTGTGATGCTTATCCATTTCATCCATCTATAAAAGATTTGTATGCCAGATTTAAGGAAAATCAAAACTTTCAGCAAACTCGTGGATTAATAAGACTAATGAGGCAGATTGTACGTTACTTTTATGAAAGTGATGAGGCTAAAAAGGCTTATTTAATTAATGTATATGATGTAGAGTTAAACAATCCCAATATTATGGCGCTTTTCAGACAGATAAAGCCGTCTCTAGAAGAAGCAATTAGTCATGATATAGCGCAGGATTCAAAGTCAATTGCAGAAATTATTGATGGGGAGCGTCCTGAAAAGGATAATTATGCGCAAAGATTGGCAAAATTAATATTAGTTTCATCTCTTTCTACGGCAAGTCATGCATTGTTAGGCCTAACAGAGCCAGAGATATTAGGATATATGAGCGCTCCTAACTCTGATATGAACGCATTGAAGAGCTGTTTGGAAGAGATTAAGACACAATGCTGGTATATTAAGACCGACAATCGTGGTAGGCTATATTACCAAAATACAAAAAATATGGTTGCCGAGATGAATACCTTGGTAGACTCTTATACTAATGAAAATGCAAAAAAAGAATTACGTAGAATTTTAACTGATAACTTTAGTCCAAAATTAAAAATTTGTTATGAAAAGCTTTTTGTTTTGCCAGCTGTTGACGAAATTCAGTTAGATGCAGAAAATATTTCTTTGGTAATTTTTGAGCCTTATCCTGGCAATAAGTTACACCCTGATCTGCAAGCGCTTTATGACAACACAAGTTACAAAAATAGAGTCATGTTTCTTTCAGGCGATAGAAGTATAATGGAAAAACTCTATGAAAATAGTAAAAAACTTAAAGCCATCCAAACAATTATGAATGGACTAAAAGATGAAGGAGTTTCTGGTACCGACCAACAATACAAAGAAGCAGAAGTACAATTAGATAAGGCTACGCAAACACTATTCTCTGCTATTAGAGAAACGTTTGTTAGGCTTTATTATCCTATGAAAGATGGTATTGACAATACTGAATTCAAATTGGAGTTTAAAGAAAACAAATTTGATGGTGAAGAACAAATAATTGATGCATTAGAAGATGCAATGAAATATGAAAAGTATTCTAAAGATGATGGATTTATAGAAACACTTCGCAAAAAATGTGAAGCTAGATTATTTACAAGAAAAGAAATGACATTTTCAGAGATTACAGAGCGAGCAGCTACTGAGCCGGTTTGGCAATGGTATCATCACGATCAACTGGAAGTTTTAAAAGATGTCTGCATAAAAAAAGACAAGTGGCGTGAAAAGGGTGGCTATCTTGTAAAAGGTCCTTTTGAAAAAGATCCGACTAATGTTGTTATTACACAAAGTAACTATGACTTTGAAAAAGAAGAGTTTATCTATAATGTTAGAGGTATAGGAGGTAGAGTTTATTATGATATAGGCGCTGATCCAACCGAGGCCTCAAATGAGATTACAGAAAATGTTTTTGTAACTAAGGAGCCACATATAAAGTTTATTTGCATTGATCCTGAGAAAGAAAGAAAAACGGGGAAAGTGGTAGACGTTGTTGGAAAAGCGGATATAAAATTTGGCATTAGAGATACTCTTGGTGATAGGATAATGCAACTAGAGTCTAATAGTAATTATGAAATTAGATATACAACTGACGGAAGTGAGCCTAAAGAAAATGGAGGTATTTATACAAGAGAGTTCTCCATTCCAAATGATTGTAAATTTGTTCGTGCTGTAGCATTGTTTGAAGGAGAGAAAATCTCCGAAAAAGATATACCAATAGATAAAAGTACGAGGTTTCCTGGAGAAAATAAACTTGACTTACAGGCACCACTGATTTACTCTATGAGACAAAGGAAAAAGCTGAATGATACTGATGAAAGCTACTCAGAGCTTGAAACATTAGAAAAAATTAATGATGTCTTTGTTAGAGGAACAGGTGTGTATATCTATGATAAAGAGGACGAACATAATTATGTTGACTGCAATGCAAATATTCCTTATGCACCTGAAGATTTAAAGAACCTAATAAATTTTATAAGAGAAACTAGCTTTAAAAAAAGAGATGTTGTTATTAATTTAGAATATAAGGACATAATTTTTACACGCGGAGAAGACTTCAAAAATTGGATCGAATTGTGTAAACTCGACCTGGATAAGTTGCGGAAGCAAGGAGATATTAAGCAATGAAGAAAGATTTTGTAGGGATAGGCTATAATCCTAAAGAATCATCAAATCATTTTTATATTGTAATTCCTGAAAATACACAGGAACAGATATATGTTTATGAGCGATTTCATTGGGATGAAGATGGAAAACAACTTATTAGGAAGTCAGATATTCTTAAATTAACATTTTCAAGATATAAATGGTCATTGATTGTTAAAGATGTTCTTAGCGAATTTAATGGAAGACTAAAGGATTCAAAAAAACCGACGGGAAAATTTCATGTAGGTGGCAACCCATTAGAAAAGATGCTGGGAAAAGAATTGATGGTTCTATTATGGGGAATAGAGAATAATGATCCTAAAGGTGTACCTACAGCTATTAGAAACTGGATGGGATTGCGTCCAGAAGAAAGATGGTGGCTGTATACAATGACCAATGCTAGTAGTGGTAATATTAATGATAGAAGAGGATGGCGTATGGCATTGAGATATGCTTTGTGCGAAAATCCAGTGGATGAAGAAAAACAGATATCTTTAAACGAATTTATTTAAGGAGAATACAAGTATGTATGAACGTTCATTCATAGAAACACAATTTCCTGTTTCCAAAGTAAGTAAGGAAAGTTACAAAGAGAGAAAAGCCGTACAAAGTCAAACGCTAACAGGCATGGGAAGATGGTGGGGAAGGAAACCGTTAGCGTTAGTTCGTGCTACTATTTTAGGCTGCATACTTCCATCTACAAAATCACCACAAAAAGATATGGAAATGTTCCTGAAGTTGATGAGTATGGATAATGGTGGTTTATTGTTGCGCAAAGAAAAAAGTATTAATGTGAAAAAATTATATGAAGTAGTTAAAAATGATAAGCTATTAAGCAAGCGCTATTTACAATGGTTTAAGGAAGCTCCTAATGAGCCAAAATTAAAACATGGATCTCCAAGAAATGAAATAGAACAAGCTGTTTTCCAAACATTTGGCTATGATGAGAAAATAGAATACTGTATAAGACCAGAACAATTAAATACTTTATCAACTGAAACATGGGAAGAAATAAATGAGTACTATGGAACTAAGGCTAATAGTTTGAAAGAATTTATTACAGAGTTTTCAAATATAAAGTTCGGTAAAGCACTTAGAGTAGGAGATTGCTTTTGCGGTGGAGGGTCCATACCATTTGAGGCAGCACGGATTGGGTGTAATGCTTATGCTAGCGATTTAAATCCTGTCGCAGGATTGCTAACATGGGCTAGCATAAATTTGTGTGGTGCCAATGCAAAAGAAATTTTAAAAATAAAACGATTTCAAAATAAAGTGTATGAAAATGTTGATGAAAAGATTGAAAAATTAGGAATAGAAAGGAACGAGTTAGGAGATAGAGCATTAGGATATATTTATTGCCAGGAAGTAAGATGCCCAGAGTGTGGCAAAATTGTACCGTTATTGACTACGTTTGTCATTGGCAAGCGTGCTGGTAAAGTCGTTGTTAAATTAAGGCTAAATAATAATAAATTTGATATAGATGTTATAACAGATGCTTCTCCGGATGAATTTAAAAAAGCTGGTGAGTCTTATACGGTGGCATCTGGTGATTTGTTTTGCCCAAATTGTCATAGAATTACACCACTTTCTTCGATAAGAGGAGATAGGTTGGGAAATGATGGGAAAACAATATATGGGTTACGGGGAATGGAGAAAGAGGAGTTCTTACCAAGTGCTAGCGATCTTTTTTCTGAACGTTTATATGCGATTAGATACTTAAGAAGTGATGGAACACGTTATTACAGAGCGCCGTCAAAGCGTGATTTAAAAAACGAAGAAAAAATAAAAAAAATAGTAGCTAAACATATTGTAATTTGGCAAAAAAAAAGGATATGTGCCAAGCAATGCTATTGAAGATGGCGAAAAAACTTCGGAATTGTTAAAAAATAGGACTTGGAGATATTGGCACCAATTATATACACCAAGGCAATTATTAAATTTATCATTGCTGTTGAAAGAAATTTTTAGGGAAAAAGATCATAAATGTGCTGTGGCTGGAATATTGGGTATAAATAAGTGCGCGGATTTTGCTTCAAAGTTATGTGGATGGACTGCTTCAGTTGATATATCTACAAACACATTTTATAATCAAGCGCTAAATCCACTTAGCAACTGGGGCGAACGTAGTTTTTATATGTATAATGCATTGTGGAACTGGTCACTTAATCAATATGAAACATCTGAAAATTCAAATATAACTTTAGCTGATGCAAGAAGTGTGAATGAAAATTGTGATTTATGGATAACAGATCCACCGTATGCTGATGCAATTAACTACCATGAGTTATCAGAATACTTTTTAGCTTGGGATAAAACGATAATTGAGACCATATTTAAAAATTGGTATACAGATAGTAAACGTGTTTTGGCTGTAAAGGGTGATACACATTTTTCAAGTAATATGATAGAAATTTATTCAAATCTTAACGCTCATATGCCAAGTGATGGAATGCAAGTGGTAATGTTTACACATAGTGATCCGGCTGTTTGGGCTCAACTTGCTATTATTATGTGGCGATCGGGCTTAAAAGTTACAGCAGCGTGGAATATTGCTACTGAAACAGATGCATCTGGATTAAAAAGTGGCAATTATGTTAAAGGTACGGTTATATTAGTACTTCGTAAATTGTCTGATAATGATGTAGCATTTTTGGACGAAATTAATTCAAATATAAAACGTGAAGTAAAAAAACAGATAGAAAGCATGCAAAAGCTAGATGATAAGGAAGAACCAAACTTTTCTGATCCAGATTATGTTCTAGCAGCTTATGCGGCTTCTTTAAAAGTATTGACATCTTATGCTTCTATTGAAGATCTAGACTTAGACTATGAGTTGAATCAAGCAATTTTAAATCCTACCAATAGTAAGATTGTTGGTATTATTGAAAACGCTAAAAAAATAGCATATGATTGCGTAATACCGATAGAATTTGATAGCTACTTGTGGAGACAACTAAGTAATGCAGAAAAATTTTATATTAAAGGACTTGAGAGTGAAAAACATGGTAACTACCAAATAGGAACGTATCAGGAGTTCGGTAGAGGCTTTTCAATAGGCGGCTATTCACAAATGATGGCTTCTGAAAGAGCAAATAATGCAAGATTAAAAACACCTTATGAAATGGCAGGGAGAACTTTTAATGACGTTCCAGATTTTGAGAAATCTTTGATGAGAACTGTATATGCTGGTATATATGCTGGTATTGAAGAAGAAAATAATCCTAATAAAGCTTTAGGGTATATTAAAAACGAAATACCAGATTATTGGGACAAAAGGGACATGATTAAACAGATACTGTCATTTCTACTGGATATAAAAAATATTAGCAACATGCAACCACATTGGACTGAGTCGGTTGCAATGGCAGAGATGCTCTTAGCTTTAGTTGAGCATGATAGTATTTAAGCTGTGAGGAGGTAGTTCTGTGATATATAGATATTCTTCACGATTAGCAAAATTGGATGAATCGTTTCTAAATAAAAAGCTTATTAATGCACAGAATTATGACCGCATTGCAGGATATTTTTGCTCATCAATTCTTGAAGTCGCAGGTGAAAGTATTGAAA
>Ga0268359_10654_pt1 | contig 97103 bp, 98 predicted proteins | sample BioMet11_FD_194416 | JGI IMG/M metagenome (GOLD analysis project Ga0268359, IMG submission 194416) | Sewage microbial communities from Oakland, California, United States - Biofuel 11 (PacBio Assembly) | ecosystem: Engineered > Wastewater > Sewage > Unclassified | place: USA: California | collected...
TATTTTTATGATCAATTCCAAAAAGCTAAGAATCTCTTTGCTTTGGAAATTGCTGTTGTTACGGATAAAACTAATAAGACCGGACCTTTTAATATTTTGTCAGATAAAAATGGCTGGAAGCTCTTTGACCTGGTAGAAGGTATTGGTGGTCGTTTCAGTGTACTGTCTACGCCAGGCTTGATTGTAGCTGCTATTTTGGGCATGGACGTTCACAGTCTTTTAAAGGGCGCCAGGATATGGACAAAGCTTGCCAAGCAGTTCTTTAACAGAAAATCCTGCGTTGGCTAACGCCGTATATAATATTTAGCCTTCACTAATATGGCCGCAATATTGAAGTGATGATGCCCTATGGTATTAAATGGAATCGTTGGGCGGTTGGTACATTCAACTGTTGGCAGAGTCTCTAGGTAAGAGAAAAAATAAAAAGGGTGAGGATGTTTTCTATGGCAGGACGCCTACTATCGCAGTAGGCACCACTGATATGCACTCTCAAACTCAGCTTCATCAGGAAGGCAGAAGAGATAAGGTTGTACAGTTCATAGCTTTGGGCGGTGCAGAAGGTAGAATGATTTTGCACAATTCCTTCCCGGAAATTGAACAGTTCAAAAAGATGGAAGGCCTGGATGTGAACAAGGCTCTCCTGATTGCTCTTCATGCTAATGAAGAGGCCTTGACCAGCGATAATCGGTTTAATGCTTGTTACTATCTACCTAAAATCAATGAATATATTTTAGGACAGATTTTCTTCTATTTAATGCTTTCCATTGCTTATGAAGGTGAATTTGCTAATGTAGATGCTTTGACCAACCTGGCGTGGAAGTTTACAAGCGCATCATGAAGAAACATTTATAAAATAAAAAACGACACACCATACGGTGTGTCGTTTTTTTATTTTAATCAAGAATTAATGGCTCAGCCTGTGCCTTAGTTACTTCCGCCTGGCTGAGAAAACCATTTTTGCCCATCTGAGTAAGCACTAGGTTTCTTCTTTCTTTACAACCCTTGGGATTTTCTTTGGGATTTAAAGCAGAGGGAGCATAGGGAAGAGCGGCTATAGTTGCACACTCTACTAAAGAAAGCTTTTGAGGTGCCTTGCCAAAGTAAGTGCCTGCAGCAGCCTTAATGACCTGTTGGCCCCTGCTCCAAAATAAGTAGTGTTTAAATACATTTCCAAAATTTCATCCTTGCTATAACGACTTTCCACCAGGAGAGCAAGACCTGCTTCCCAAATCTTGCGTTCCACAGATTGCTCATCGGTGAGAAGGTTGTTTTTTACTAATTGCTGAGTCAAGGTGCTGGCACCTTCTACTACGCTGTCGGCTTGGATGTTAACCAGAATGGCTCTGATGATACCATCCATATCCACACCATGATGCTCATAGAAGCGCCTGTCTTCAATGGCAATGAGAGCCTGAGGCATTACCGGTGGCATGTCCTTTAAGGCGACCCAGTTGGCCTTGCCCGCTTTGTCTTGAGTTACATCTTTTAAATAATAACCTTGGGAAAAAATCTTTAAGCGGATGGGGCAGGCTTTCTAACATACTGTGCCTACCGGTACTCTGAGGCATAGTTGGCAGGGAAGGCAGTTTGGCAGTAACATTCTTGGCTGCACCTGTGTTGATACTAGGTAGTACGGAAGGAGCATGAGAAGGCCGGGTTGCTAAATAGCAAAGACCGGCAGAAAGTAAAAACAGAATAAATATTATGAATTTCTTCATAGCTTCTCCTTTTTTCTATAAATTAATTATTAAACTTACTGTGCTGGCTTACAAAACTTCCTTAAAGTGCTAAAAAGCAATTGAGGATCAATAGGCTTAGTAATATGAGCATTCATACCTTGACGGAGGGAGTTATTTATCTCACCGTCAAAGGCTTCTGCAGTCATAGCAATAATAGGAATGGTTGCCGCATCCGGCCGGTCCATTTTTCTAATTATTTTAGTAGCTGTATGCCCATCCATTACAGGCATGCGGATATCCATCAAAATAGCACTATAGTAGCCTGGCGCAGCAGCTTGAAATTTCTCAGTGGCAATTTGACCATTTTTGCCAACTCAGCTATTATACCCTGCTTGGACAAGATTCTAGTGGCAATTACCGCATTTAAATACTGATCTTCTACCAAAAGCACCCGAAGGCCTTGCAAACCATAATCGTGGGTAGACAAAGCTGAGCCGGTGGCACTACCATTCGTTATAATAGGCGTAGCAGAGCTATTTAAAGCGTTATCGGCAACAAGCTTAAACTTAAAGTGCAAAATAAAGGTAGAACCCTTTGTTGGACTCGCTAATTACATTTATGCTGCCACCAAAGAGAACAAGAAGCTTCTGAACAATAGCCAAGACCTAAGCCACTACCACTGGTATTGGTGCTTAGACTGCTGACTTCCTGAGTAAAAGGTTCAAACATTTTCTTTTGAAATTCAGGACTTATACCGCAGCCTGTATCTATTATTTTAACAGTTAAAGGCAGTAAGCCGGCTTCAGTTTTCTGCCCAGTGGTCAGCTCTACTTGAATCTTGCCACCTGCCTTGGTAAATTTGGTGGCATTGTTAATAAGATTGGCAATAATTTGCGTAAAACGGACCTTGTCTAAAAGCAGTATTTTGCCGGCTGCGTTACTGGTAACGGTAAAATGTAAACCCTTGTTAGCGCAAACTTCGTCAAACATGACATGTAAACTGGCAACGAAGTTATCCATAAGATAAGGTTCGTTATGCAAGGCTAATTTACCTTTTTCAATACGGCTTACGTCCAAAATATCGTTTAGTAGTCCTAGAAGAATTTCACCACTATGATAAATGTTGTCTAAGTCAGCAATAATTTTAGCGGGACTATTAATATCATCTTTGGCCAAGCGAGCCAGGCCAATAATAGCATTGAGCGGTGTTCTAATATCATGGCTCATATGGCTAAGAAAATCAGATTTAGCTTGGTTAGCTAACTCTGCCGCTTTTGCCTCTGCTTTACTGGCAGAAATTTTTTCATTAAATTCCTGGTTGCGGCGCCTGTCTGTAATAAGAAAAATCAAAGCCAGCAATAACAGCATAAAGGTAGCAAAGAGAATAACCGTATAGTGTAACTCGAAAAAGCTGGGAGTATCGTTTATGTAGACAGGGTTAATTACCAGATTGTGTATCATGCCCTTACTTAGTTGATATTTTGCCAAGGCTTTGACATCAAACTTGTAATTAAAATCACCTTCGGTATAACCTAAGGCTTTGGGGGTAGTTTTGCCTTCCAGAATAGCCCGGGACCATCTCTCCTGTTTTTACACCGATACTATCGTAGGAAAGAACACAACCACCTAAAATACCATCACCAAGACCTGCTTCATCGCTTTTAAAAACAGGAATATGAGCAGCGGAGCTGATAAAACGAGCACCCTCGCTTACCGTATAAGTACGGGAAGAGCCATCTTTGGCAAAAACGCCAAAAATTAATATGGTTTCCGCACCATATTCACCAAGCTTTTTCCTTAAGGCAGCAGTATCGTATTCATGTGGTATTTAATATTTTAAATTCCAGCTCAGGAAACTTATTGGCTACAGCCATATATTGCTGATCAGTACCCAAACCGGAAACGCTGCGATCAGAAACGATAACTAGTTGTTTAGCCTTAGGACAAAGCTGAACTGCTAATTCTAGCATTTTTGGGTTGGCATATTTTCCAGTACCACACATAAGAGAATCCTGGGCTATGGTTTCTTTTACCTTGCTTTCGGAATTGACATCTTCAAAGACCACAGGGAATAGTTCTGGAAATACTTAGCACGATATTTCTTAACAAAATCCAAGGCATCGTCATCACCGGTGACGATAAGGTCAAATTTAGCACCACCTTGTAAATAAATCAACTCACGTTCGGTTTGCTCCGTAGCAAACTGCAAGTCGCGGTTCTTGGTGTTCATGTAGATGTACTGGATGGTTGCAATATTACGAAGCTTTTCCTCCAGGTGTCTGGTTACTACCGGTACTGTGATAAAGTCGCTGGAGTAGGAATTAATGAATAAAACTTTCTTTAACTGCTGCGGATTGATGGTAGCAGCAACAGTTTCCTGAGCAAAAGCCGGGAGAGAAGTCAGAAGGCATAAATAGCCGCAAAAAATAAAGCTGTCAGCAAGGGTAGCTTCGCAGAGAAGAATGGCTTTGTAGTGTGAATATAATGGAATGGTTTTCAACGTACACTCCTTAGTAATAAACAGTTTCCAATGATAATAGCTATTGTATTAATTATACCTTATATAGGAAAATTTGTTAAATAGTTTACCATAAATAATGGAGCAGTCCTTGATGTTTCCTAGGGGAAGGAAGGCATAAAACCTTTGCTTATTAGGGGTAATAGTAGTAAAATAATATATTATACAAGTTTAAAGGAATATGCAGAAAAGAAGCGAATAAAAAAGAAAAAATATAAAAAAACTATTGCAATATTATGCATATTAAGCGTATAATGTTGCAGTACCCGAAAGGAGGGTAGGCGGGACGCTGAGTTGGATAAACTTGTAGATTGCTAGACAAATCCACAGAAAATCTAAGTGTACGGGAGGAAACAACATGCTTATTAAAGGTGAAAACATTAACATTCTAGTAGAGGCTTTACCATACCTTAAAGAATTTAAGGGAAAAACTGTTGTTGTAAAGTATGGCGGTAATGCTATGCTGAATGATACTATAAAAAATAAAGTTTGCAGGATATCGTATTTTACAATGTGCAGGGATGCGTCCTGTAGTTGTACATGGCGGTGGGCCGGAAATTAATGCTTTGATGAAAATGGCCGGTAAAAAATCTGTATTTGTCAGCGGCTGAAGAGTAACGGATGCAGAAACCGTTGGTATTGCAGAAATGGCTTTGGTGGGCAAGGTTAACACAGACTTGGTAGCCCGCATTAATCAATTGGGCGGTAGCGCTGTTGGTTTAAACGGCAAAGATGCAAAATTGATTGAAGCTAAAAAACATTTGGCTGATGTTTATCAAAATGGTGAAGTAAATTTGGTAGATATTGGTTTTGTGGGCAGCGTAGAAAGAATTAATACTGATTTGATTAACCTGCTCCTTGCTAATAATTATATTCCTGTTATTGCTCCTACCGGCGTAGGTCCCGATGGTGAAACCTACAATATTAATGCTGATAGCGTGGCAGGTGACGTAGCAGGTGCCTTAAAGGCTGAAAAGCTTCTAATGCTTACCGATGTTCGTGGTATTTATGAAGATTATAAGGATGAAAATTCTTTCATTTCCACTTTAACCTTCGAAAAAGCCCAGGAACTTATTGTACATGGCAGCATTGATGGCGGTATGATTCCTAAAGTTAAGGCTTGCATCACTGCTTTGTCCGGTGGCGCTAAGAAAACTCATATTATTGATGGCAGACAAGAACATTCTATTTTGGAAGAAATCTTCTCTGACAAGGGCGTAGGTACAGAAGTAGTTAAAGAATAAACTTGGGTGGGGGGTAGATTAATGAATACTAAAGAAATAATTGAGACAACCGAGAAATATTATTTACCTGTTTTCGGTAGAGCTCAAGTTGCCTGGGATCATGGCGAGGGCTGTAAGCTCTATGATGCTGACGGCAAGAATATACTGATTACTTTGCAGGCATTGCGGTTAATTCCTTAGGCTATAACCATCCTGCTATTGTTGACGGGATTTGCGAGCAAGCTAAGAAGGTTATTCATTGTTCTAATATTTATTACACGGAAATTCAAGCTAAAACGGTGCAAATCTTAAGCGAAGTAACCGGCTTTGACAGGATTTCCTGTGCAACAGTGGTGCTGAAGCTAATGAAGGCGCCATTAAGTTGATTCGTAAGTACGGTATTAAAAAGAATCCTAAGAAATATAAGATTGTTACGGCGTTGGAATCTTTTCATGGCAGAACCATGGAAACCTTAACTGCTACCGGACAAGAGCATTATCATGAAGGTTTGTCTCCTTTGCCGCAAGGCTTTGTTTATGTTCCTTATGGTGACATAGATGCCTTGGAGAAGGAAATGGATGATGAGGTTTGTGGCGTGCTTCTTGAGCCTGTCCAAGGTGAAGGCGGTGTTTATGTTCCTCCTGCCGGCTATTTGGAGAAGGTTAAAGAGCTTTGTGCTAAACACGATGCCTTGCTGGTATTTGATGAAGTCCAAACAGGTTTTTGCCGTAGTGGTAAGTGGTTTGCCTATATGCTCTCCGGTGTTAAGCCTGATATCTTGACTATGGCCAAGGCTATTGGCGGTGGTGTTCCTATGGGGGCTTTTGCTGTTGATGAAAAACTGGCTCACTGTTTTTGCTCCCGGCGATCACGGTACCACCTTTGGTGGCAACTGCTTAGCTTGTGCAGCCTGCTATGCTACTGTCAGTACCTTACGTAAGGAAGGCATGGATAAAGTAGCTGCTAAGACAGGTGCGTATTTTAAAGCAGGTCTGCAAGAGGTAGCCAAGGCTTTTCCTGACAAAGTAAAAGCTGTACGTGGTGAAGGCTTACTACTGGGCATGGAAATGAATAAGCCGGCCGGTTCCTTAGTGGCAGCAGCTCAGGCTAAAGGCTGCATCATTAATTGCACCGCAGGTAAAGTATTGCGCTTTGCACCTCCGCTGATTATTACGGAAGCAGAGCTTGATAAACTAATTGAAGTATTGAAAGAAATCATCAAAGATTTCTAAGAAAACGAGGTTAGAAACATGGGTCTAAAAAATAAAGACTTAATTTCCATTCATGATTTGTCGGTAGGTGAAGTTGCTACCATTATGGATGTGGCCAGAAAACTTAAAAGGATGCAAAAATCAGGGATACCTCATGAATTCTTAAAGGGTAAAACCATGGCTATGATCTTCTCTAAGGCATCCACCAGAACCCGTGTTTCTTTCGAAACCGGATTTCATCAATTAGGAGGACATTCTATTTACTTAAGTGATGCAACCTCCCAAGTGGGTAGAGGGGAGCCGGTTAAAGGATACGGCTCGCGTATTATCCCGTTATGTAGATGGTATCATGATTAGAACCTTTTCTCACGACTCCGTCATAGAGTTGGCAGAATATGCTTCCGTACCTGTTATTAATGGCTTAACTGATTTGTTGCATCCTTGCCAGGCTTTAACAGATATGTTCACTGTTTTGGAAAAGAAAGAAGTCTTGAAGGGCAGGAAGCTGGTTTATGTAGGAGATGGCAACAACATGGCTCACTCTCTTATGTATGCTTGCGCTAAAGTTGGTATGCATATGGTTTGCGCCAGCCCTAAAGGCTATCAGCCTAATGAAAAAATCGTGAAGGAAGCTCAGGAAGATGGTAAGTACACAGGAGCAACCATTACTGTAGAAGAGGATATGCTAAAGGCAGCTAAAGGTGCCGATGTTCTCTATACAGATGTATGGACTTCCATGGGAGAAGAAGCTGAACGCGAAGCACGCATGAAAGCTTTGCATGCTTACCAAATTAATGCTGAACTTGCTGGCAGAAGCTCGACCTGATGCAATTGTCTTGCATTGCTTGCCTGCTCATCGAGGCGAAGAGATTACCGAAGAAGTAATCGAAGGACCTCATTCTGCTGTATTTGATGAAGCAGAAAACAGGCTGCATGTGCAAAAGGCTATCATGGCTCTCTTAATGGGACCTGAAAACTTATAAGCTCACTAGAGCATAAAAAAATGGGAGGCAATGTCAATGAAGAAAGAAAATGTAAAGAAAGTCGTACTAGCTTATTCCGGTGGATTAGATACTTCTATTATCATTCCCTGGCTAAAGGAAAACTATAATAATTGCGAGGTTATTGCTTGCTGTGCTGATGTTGGACAAGGCGATGAATTAAAACCTGTCAAAGCTAAGGCCATTAAATCCGGCGCTAGCAAATGCTATATTCTTGATTTAAAGAAAGAATTCATTACTGAATATGTATGGCCTACTGTTAAAGCAGGCGCAGTTTATGAGAAAAAATATTTATTAGGTACTTCTTTTGCTCGTCCTGTTATTGCTAAGCACTTAGTAGAAATTGCTTTGAAAGAAAAAGCAGATGCTATTTGCCACGGCGCTACCGGCAAGGGCAATGACCAAGTACGTTTTGAATTAGGTATTAAAGCTTTGGCTCCGCAAATCAAAGTTATTGCTCCTTGGAGAGAATGGAATATTCGTTCCAGAGACGAAGCTATTGATTATGCTGCTGCTCATCATATTCCTGTACCTGTAACCAAGAAAAAGGATTACAGCATGGACAGAAATATGTGGCATTTGTCCCATGAAGGCAGCGATCTGGAAGATCCCTGGAATGAACCAAAGCAAGAACTATATGTTGTAACCAAGACTCCGGAAAAAGCTCCGGACAAGGATGAATATGTAGAAATTAAATTTAAGGAAGGCGTTCCTGTTGCTGTTAATGGCAAGGCTATGAGCGCTGTAAAGATTGTAGAAACCTTAAATGCCATTGGTACCCGCAATGGTATCGGTATTTCTGATATGGTAGAGAATCGCTTGGTAGGTATGAAGGACCGTGGCGTTTATGAAACTCCCGGCGGCACCTTGATCTACTATGCACACAACGAACTGGAAAACATCTGCTTAGACAGAGCTACTTACAACTACAAGGAACTGGTTGCTGTAAGATATGCAGAATTGGTTTATGATGGCATGTGGTTCTCTCCTTTAAGAGAAGCTTTACAAGCCTTCGTTGATGAAACCCAAAAGACTGTTACCGGTACAGTAAGACTAAAGCTTTACAAGGGCAATATCATTACTGCCGGAGCTAAGAGTCCTTACTCCTTGTACAGCAAGGAATATGTAACCTTTGGTGAAGATGATGTTTATGATCAAGCCGATTCTAAGGGCTTTATCACTTTGTTTGGCTTGCCATTAGCTGTTAGAGCATTGATGAAACAAGGGAAGTTAAAATAATGGCAAAATTATGGGGCGGTAGATTCAGCAAAGACACCAATAAATTAGTAGATGCCTTTAATGCATCTATAGAGTATGACCAGCGTCTGTATAAGGAAGATATCAGAGGCAGTATTGCTCACGCTCACATGCTGGCTAAAACCGGAATTATTTCTGCTAAAGATGGAAAAGCCATTGAGGCAGGACTGAAGAAAATTTTAGCTGATATTGAAGCAGGTAAATTTAAATTTGATGTGGCTTTGGAAGACATCCACATGAATGTGGAAGCTCGTCTTACGGAAGCTATTGGCGATGCAGGAGCAAGGTTGCATACAGCCAGAAGCAGAAATGACCAGGTTGCTTTGGACATGCATATGTACATGAAAAAAGAAGTAACTGCCATCATGGAGCTTTTGGTAAAGTTCGAGGAAGCGTTGCTTACCGTAGCCAAGAAGCATGATAAAACTCTGATGCCAGGATACACTCATTTGCAAAGAGCTCAGCCTATTACTTTTGCTCATCATCTGTTGGCCTACTTTAATATGTGCCAAAGAGATTTCAGAAGATTGCAGGGAGTATGGCAGGGTGCAGATATTATGCCCTTGGGTGCAGGTGCCATTGCCGGAACCACGCTCCCCATTGACCGTTTTCAGGTTGCCAAGGAACTGAAGTTTGCAGAAGTTTATGGCAACAGCATGGATGCTGTCAGTGACAGGGACTATGTTCTGGAATTCTTATCTGCTACATCGCTTTTGATGATGCATTTGTCCAGACTAAGTGAAGAGCTGTGCTTATGGTCTTCTACAGAATTTGGCTTTATAGAATTAGACGATGGTTTTGCTACCGGCTCATCCATGATGCCGCAAAAGAAAAACCCGGATATTTCTGAATTGGTGAGAGGTAAAACAGGCAGAGTTTATGGTCATTTAATGGCCCTCTTAACTACTTTAAAGGGTTTGCCTTTGGCTTATAACAAGGATTTGCAAGAAGATAAGGAAGGCTTCTTTGATGCCATTGATACGGTGAAATTCTCTCTAACGGTGTACCGTGATATGCTGCTCACCATGAAGGTGAATAAAGGAGAGGATGGCTGAGGCTGTGCACAAGGATTTTTCCAATGCTACAGACTTGGCAGATTATCTGGTACGAAAAGGCTTGCCTTTTAGACAGGCCCATGCTGTAGTAGGTAAGTGTGTAGCTTATGCTATTGAACAAGGTAAGTTTTTACCGCAGCTTACTTTAGCAGAGTACCAAGAATTCTCACCACTTTTTGCTAAAGATTTGTTGGAAGCTTTAAAACCGGAAAATTGCGTGGCAGCCAGAACTTCTTATGGCGGGCCTGCTTTTACGGAAAATGCTAAGCAAATGACTTTAGGTAAAAAGCTCATTACTAAGCAAAAAAATGTTATTAAACAATTGCAAAAAAACTTGTAATTGCTGACTAACAACTGGGGACGGAAACAGATGGTAGGCTTACCATTTGCTTCCGTCCCCAATAGTCATTTTTAGGGAGGCTTCTTGTTTTATGAGTAATACCGTTTCCTTAACTCAGGGAAAAATATTTCAACCCTTACTACATTTTACTATTCCAATCTTATTGGCTATGTGCCTGCAGGCTGCCTATGGTGCAGTAGATTTGGCAGTGGTTGGCTGGTTTGCCACCGCTGCTGATGTGTCTGCGGTTAATATTGGCGCGCAAATTTTGCAAGGTGCTACGGTTGTGATCATGGGCTTGTCCATGGGCACTACTATTTATTGGGCCATAAGCTGGGAGGTAATAAAGCTCAGGAAGCGGCACCTGTCATAGGTAGTGCCCTATGCTTTTTTGCGGTGCTAGGTCTCATCTTAACTTTTATTGGCAATGCCTATGCCTTGCAAATTGCTCAGCTCGTTAATACTCCTCCGGAAGCTTTGGCAGCGACTATGAGTTATACCCGTATTTGTTTGTCAGGGTCTGTTTTTATCATTGCATTTAATTTGGTAGGCAGTATTTTCCGAGGCTTGGGAGACTCCCAAACCCACTTATTGCAGTAAGCATTGCTTGCGTCTGCAATATCTTTGGTGATTTGTTGTTGGTAGGCTTATTTTGGTATGGCAACTGCAGGTGCTGCCTTAGCTACCATAGCATCTCAACTCATCAGCGTAATCGTGTGTCTGCAAATCGTAAAACGCAGAGGGCTGCCATTTCCTTTTTCTTTGAGTGCAGCCAAACCACGGCTGGATTTCTTATGGCAAATGGTTAAGCTGGGTTTTCCTCTGGCATTGCAGGATGCCTTGGTGGCAGTATCTTTTTTGGTTATCCTGGTTATCATTAATGGCCTAGGTGTTATAGTTCTGCCGGCGTTGGTGTAGCAGAGAAGCTGTGCGGCTTCATTATGCTGGTGCCTTCGGCTTTCGGTCAATCTCTTTCTGCTTTTGTGGCCATTAATGCAGGTGCTAGAAGCAGATGACAGAGCACGTAAGGCGTTGTTCTACGGTATTGGAGCATCTCTGTGTGTGGCATGTAGTCATGGGCTATCTGGCAGGGTTTCCAGGGGCCAGAGCTGGCTAAGATTTTGCCGGTGACAATACGAGGTTATTTGGAATGCTACAGAGTTTCTTAAGGCGTATGCCATTGATACCTTCCTTACTTCCATCATGTTTTGCATGTGTGGCTATTTCAATGGTTATGGCAAAACAAAATTTGTTATGCTGCAGGGTATCATTGGAGCCTTCTGCGTACGTATTCCTGTTTCTTATTTTATGAGCTTGGAAAGACCTGTTTCCGTTTTCCATATTGGCTTGGCTACGCCAAGCTCTACTGTGGTGCAAATTGTTTTGTGTGTTTTGTACTATAGGATTTTTCAGAAGTGGTTACACAAGAGTAGGTTGGTATGAAGAAAAAACAAAGCTTTAATATATGAAAAGTATTATTAGTTTACAAATAGTAGGAATAGCAAAGAAATATTGTATGGTGTTATAGATTATGTTAACATAAGAAGACAAAGAGGTGTGGTAAAGCCCCTTCCCCAATATCTAAGTCTTAACTGCTACATCTTTATGTGGCAGTTATTTTTTTATGAATTTTGCTTTTGAAGGAGCTGGCGAATGATAAAAGGCGAGAGAAATTATAAGTTGGCCTTGATTAAAATATTCTTTGTCCAAGTACTTATTTCTATAGATTTTATTCTACCAATAAGAGTTTTGTATATGATAAATTATGGTATTTCTAATAGCGATATTGGCGTTTTGCGTACGGTATATTCCATCTTAGTTACAGTGTTAGAAATACCTACAGGTGTAATTTCAGATAAAATTAGCAAGAAATTTTCTATTGTTCTTTCGGCGGTTACTTTTACGTTGCACGCAGTTGTCTATATTCTATTTACTACCTTCACAGGCTTCATATTGACTCAAATGTTATTGGCTCTTAGCGCTGCGCTTGCATCTGGGACAATTAGCGCTTATGTTCACGATTTAGTTACAGAAAATAAGGATAATACTTACACGGAGATCGCCGGCAATTTGAATTTTGCCAAAAATATTGCATCAGTAATCTTGGTAAGCGTTAGTTCTTTTTTTTTCTTTTTTAACAATAAAAGCAATTTCTTGCTGCTGACGGTTATGGGATTAGTGGGCACAGCCATTGCGTGTAGACTGCCTGGCACGGAAGGCGAAGGGCAGAAAGAAAAACTATTGCGTATTGATATGCAGGAATATTTAAAGCATATCGTTGTGAATGCTCAATATTTATTTGGGCATAGCTGGCTCTTAAAAATTATTATTCTGCAGAGCATTAATATAACATTTTTGATTTTTAATTTTGACTATTATCAGATACTGCTGAAAAATATTGGTTTTAACATGAAATATGTAGGACCTTTGTACGCTAGCTTTTTCTTCTGGACAGGACTAGGAGCAAAATTAACTAATAGTTTGGAACAAAGACTTAAATATAAAAACTTAACACAATTATATATGACCATGCTAGCACTTTCTTATTGGATTATGAGCAAGAGCAATTGCTTTCAATTCATACTTGTTGCTATTGTTCTGCAACAAATGTGTTTTGGCAGCTGGAATTTATTAGTAGAAGCTAGTGTCTTAGACAATGCCGCCAGTTCTGATGCTAAAGTTATTTTAGAATCTTTGCACAATTGCTTGCTGAATCTTATTAAGGCTGTCCTGGTGCTCGGCCTTAGTGTTTTAATGTATATCAGCGACTTAAGATTTGTCTATAATGTTTTGAGCATTATTATGATTATTATGATTTTTTATCAACTGCGTGATAATTTATAGAAGGGGAGTATATGAAAAAAGAAATGGGTAAAACCAGTCGTAAGACTGAATGCTCCAGAAGGTTCACATTGTTAGTAGCTTGAAGGCAAACGGTAGAGTGAAAATATTAATTTGATTTCCGAATAATTACATTTACTTTGCTGTTTGTTTGTAGAGCAGTCTGGTCGGAATTAGTTAAATATGATCACCAAAAAAGGGAATGGAACAATAGTTCCATTCCCTTTAATATTATATAGATTAAATATTTCTGGCAGCCAGTTTCTTGATGGGTTCAGGATTTCTGGTAAGATTTTTTAAAGGGGTTCAATTTTCTTAATTCCTAAATGGTAAGAATATCAAAGATATATTGTGTATTATTAGAAACTGTAATATTATAAGAAAACAAAGAGGTGTAGTAAAGCCCCTTTCCCAATATCTAAGTTTTAACTGCTACATTTTTATGTAGCAGTTATTTTTTTGCTTAATAATGATTAACTACAGCTAAAAAGGTATTCAAGCAGGATGTTGGGATAAAATTATCTCAACATCCTTGTTTGAATAAAGAGCAAATAATTATGTGATGAATAAATGTGAGAGAAAGAATTATAAGCTATGATTGTAAATAAAGGCCAAATAATAAAGGAACTAAATAAGATAGCATTACCTTTGCTGCTAAGTTCTTTGACATGTGTCCTAATGGGTTTGGTTGACCAGCTTTTGTAGGACATTTGACAATTTATGCATATGCGGGAGTTGGTTTAGTATCATCATGTATCAATAGCTTAATACTTACTTTGTCGGCAATGGCACTTGCTTTTAACATAGAGGGAGCCAAGCTTAAGGGACAAAATGCAACATATCAGCTGGAGGAGGAAACAGGTAATTATATATTTTTAGCTTTTGCATTGGTAGCGGGCTTTGCTTGATATTAATTATTTTTTGTAAATCAATTTTAAAAATGGGCTTTTCTCTGGAAGGGCAAGCTTTGAAAGAAGCGGTGGACTATCTTCTAGTTTACAGTTTCATGATACCTCTTAATTTAGTGAATTTTATTTATTCTGGGTTATTTAAAATTTATAGACAAGCTAAATATATTTTTTATGCTGCTGTACTTGGTAATATTATTAATTTATGCCTAGATTATCTTTTGATTTTTGGCAATTGTGGTTTTCCTAAAAATGGGATCATTAGGTGCTGCCTTAGGTTCTGTAGTGGCTGTATTTATTTGTACTTGCTATTTAGCTTTTGTTCTTAGGAAACTCGTCCATATTAGACCTAAATATTATTTACAGAAAGGCAAACTACAGAATATTTGTAAAACAATACTGCCGTTTTGGGGACAACAAGTTTTGGAAGATATTTTATTTGTGACTGCTCTTAATGCTATAATCGCTCGGTTGGGGACGTTGACCCTTGCAACATATACTATGCTTTTTCAAATTTCTAAACTAGTGCAGCTTCCTATGCGAAGCTATTCAACAGCTAATACCACTATGGTTAGTGAAGAGGTGGGAAGTACCAAAATGATGATTATTAGAACAACTCAACGATGCACTTTAATGCTAATGGTTGTGTGGTTTAGTGTTTTATTTAGTGGGCTTGTTTTTATGAAGGAGCATATAATTTCTTGCATAACTAATGATAAAGAGCTTATTAAAACTGCATGTTATTATTTGCCAATTGCACTAGGTATACAAATTTTTAATTATATTTTTGTTGTATTTAAGTCAACTTTGCAGGCATTAGGGAAAGCACCATTGGTGCTCAAAATTGCTTTTCTAGTGAATGCAGGGATGTTAATTCTTATTTTGTTGATGGGCAGAAATCTTTTAACGATTTATATTCTTTTAGGCGTTAGTTTTTTTATAAATTCTTTGCTTTGTATGTAAAAGTTAAAAGGGTGCTGATAAATAGGTAATGTTTTACAAAAAAAGGGAATGGAACAATAGTTCCATTCCCTTTAATGTTATTTATTTATAAATTTCTGGCTGCCAATATTTCAATAGGCTCAGGATTAGGAGTGAACTTAGGATCTACGTTAGATGACAGAAAGGCTAGTGCGTAGCTTACGCCCATGCTAACACCGACGGCAAGACCTGCCTCATCCACATCAAATTCCGGAGTGTGGTGATTGGCGTTAGTGCCCATTTCCGGATTAGCAATACCGGTAAAGCTGAGAACACCGGGAAATTCTTGGAGGAATAAGGCAAAAGATTCACAAGCCATCCAAGGCGTAGGAGTGTAGAAAACATCCGGTCCTAGGTCTTTGGCTATAGCTTGTTTGCCTAATTCAGCCAAGCAGGCATTGTTGTTCACCTCGAAGAGGGGATCAAGGAGTCTTAGGGTTTCATATTGGCAATGATAAATTTCGCAGTTGTGTTTCAGGCTGCTCATCAGCGTATCAAAGAAATGCTGGCCGGCTTTTGCCAAGCTGAAGAAACGACTGGTACCGCTAAAGGTTAATTCACCGGGAATAACATTAATTTGCGTACCGGCGTGCAGTTCTCCCAGGGAGAAAGTAAGAATCTCATCAGGGCTGACCGTACGCATACGGGTAGCATTTAAATCATTGTAAATAGCAGCGAAACAATCTATGGGGCTATTAGCCAGGTCAGGTCTGGAACCATGTCCGGCCTTGCCGATTATCTTGAAAGAAAAACCTAAACCGCCGGCCATAACAGGACCTGCCTGTATATTAACCTTGCCGACAGGAATATCCCAACGTACATGGGTGGCATAGCAACCGTCAATTTTCAAGCCACTTTCTTTGATGATGTAGGGCAGAAGATAACGAACATTACCACCGTATTCCTCGCCCCGTTCAAAGCAAAGGACAACCTTACCTGTCCAGGCGTCTTTATTTTCTGCTAAAATCTTGCCCACAATCATGTTCATTGCCGTATGGCAATCATGGCCACAAGCATGGGAAAAACCGGGCGCTTCAGAGAGACATTGCTTAGGGCCCTTTAAATTACAGGAATTTTCATTTATGGCTAAAGCATCAACATCGGCTCTTAGCAGCAAAGTCTTGCCTGGTTTACCACTATCAATGATACCTAAAAGGCCACCATCTTTAACCTCGCTGGTTTTAAGGTTTAGCTTTTTCAGATATTTGTTAATGTAGGCAATGGTAGCATCTTCTTTGCCACTTTCTTCCGGGTGACGATGAAAATAGCGCCTTAATTCTATTAATTCATCATTATAAGTAGCTACGACTTTTTTTATATCCACGTTGCAAGCTCCTTTTCGGCACTTTATTTATATGTCCCATTTTACTCTAAAATTCTTTTGAAATAAAGAGCTGGTTTGATTTACCACTGGGGAGGTCGAAAAGCGGTAAATCCGCCTTATCAGGCGGAAAGATTTACCACTTTTCGACCTCCCCAGTGGTAAATCTCTATGGTAAAACCTTACTAAATTTTGTATAATAAACAAATAGGGTGTAAGTCTGACATTTTTTCGGGAGGTGCTCTTAGTGCTAGGTCAAGTGCAGAGTGTTATGCATACTATTACTGTACTAGATATTCTAGATATATTAGTAGTAGCATATTTCTTAAATAAATTGTACCAAATTTTAAAAAATACCAGAGCAGCTTCCTTGGTCAAAGGACTTCTGGTTTTATTAGCATTTATGCTAGTCAGCAAATGGCTGAATTTGTATGTTATTAATTGGCTTTTGGAAAAATTCATGACCATGACCATGATTGCCTTGCCGGTAGTTTTCCAGCCGGAATTGCGTCGTGCCTTGGAACAGATTGGTCGAGGCAAATTATTCAGAAAGAGCACTATTTACAATGAAGCGCAAGTGGAAACAATGCTGGAGTCCATTGCTACAGCTGCCGATGATTTGAGCAGACATAGAATTGGTGCTTTGATAGTTTTGGAAAGAGAAACAGGCTTAAGTGATTATATAGAAACAGGTATTCAGATTGATGCTTTAATTACCGCTGAGCTGTTTGAAAATATTTTCATTCCCAATACCCCTTTGCACGATGGTGCCGTAATTATCAGGGGAGATAGAATCTTGGCAGCCGGTTGTTTGCTTCCTTTAACTGAGGCCAGAAATTTAAGCCAGGAACTGGGTACCAGACATAGAGCTGCTATTGGTCTTTCTGAACAAACAGATGCTTTGGTTTTGGTAGTCAGTGAGGAAACAGGAACCATTTCCTTAGCTCGTGGCGGGGGCATCCAAAGATACCTGACTCATCATGATGTGAAGGATTTGCTCCGTCCTGTTATGACTCAGCCTATGCTGAACTGGAAGGACAGTCTTTTACTCAGACTCCGTGGCGGAGAAGTACCGGGCAAGGACACGAAGGAGGGACCTAAAGATGCAAAGAAATAATCCCTCTCAACACAACTCCTGGATAGTTAGGATCATGGCTTTCTTCATAGCTTGTATTTTGTGGGTTTATGTTATGAACGAACAGAACCCTATTACGGTGAGAACCTTTAATGTACCGCTTAGTACTTCTAATTTGTCTGATGATAAAGTAGTTAGGGATTTGCCTTCAACTGTTAATGTGAAAATTAATGGTCCCAGAGGACAAGTGGCTAACATGACGGAAGATACCATTATTGCTTATGTGGATTTTACCGGTGCAGAAAAAGGTCGTAACACTTATAATGTTCAGGCTAAAAGTTCTGTAGGCGAAGTGGTAGAAATAAGTCCTGCTCTTTTGCAATTGGAAGTAGACGAAATGGCAGAAAAGAAAATGGAAATCGAGCCCAGAATCATGGGCGTGCCCAATAGTGGCGTTACTGTAGGCAAGATGGATTTGAGCTCTAATCAGGTTACGTTAAAGGGTGCCAGCAGCAGAATTGCTGAAGTTGGGAAGGTAGTAGTGCTGGTAGATATCAGTAATCGGGATAAGAACTTTGAAGATGATGCTGCAGTAGTAGCTATCAGCAAGGATGGTAGGGAAATGTATGATGTGAAGGTTGATCCTTCCAAGGTACATGTTTCCGTAGTAGTTCTGAAACAATTAGGTACTAATACAGTACCTGTTAAGCCAAGTCTTTCCGGTGAATTGCCTTCAGGCTTTGTGGTACAATCCATCAGAGTTACTCCTAATATGGTTAAGCTTACTGCTGAACCAAGTCTGTTGGCTAATATTTTGGAAATTAAGAGTGCTCCTATTGTGCTGGAAAACATTACAGGTGATGTAGAACTGAAGGTGCCTTTGAATATTCCTGATAAGGTGTTGGCAGATACCCATAGTACCTTGGTGGAAATTAAACTGAAAAAGCTGGAGTAAAATATGCTGGTTAGAATCAATAATATTCGGGTGGGACTTAGTAACGCGCATTCTCTGGAAGAGATTATTGCCCATAAACTAAGAGTAGCGCCCCAACATTTGAAGAATATCAAAATATTACGGCGTGCAGTTGATGCACGCCGTAAAAATAATGTCTGTCTGGTTTATCATGTGCTATTGGATTTGGCAGAAAGCTCCTCCAAAATTGCCGACCTTTTGAACAGACAGGAAATTTTGCCTTGGCAGGAAAGCCAGGAAGAACCGGTGGTTTTTGGCAGTGAGTCTTTAGCTGACAGGCCGGTGGTTATTGGACTAGGACCTGCCGGACTTATGGCTGCTTTGGAATTAGCCAAAAATGGTTACAAGCCTTTGGTACTGGAACGTGGCAAGGCTTTAAAAGACAGGGTAAAAGATGTAGAAGCTTTCTGGACCAAGGGTGAATTTAACCCTGCCAGCAATGTGCAGTTTGGAGCCGGCGGCGCAGGAACTTTTTCTGATGGTAAATTAACTACCAGAGTGAATGATCACGCCATGGCTTATATTTTAAAAACTTTTGTAGAGGCAGGTGCTCCGGAGGATATCCTCTATGAGCAGAAGCCTCATGTTGGTACGGATAAACTGCGGGCTATGGTAGAGGGCTTAATCAAAGCTATTGTTGCTCAGGGCGGCGAAGTTCGTTATGAAACTCAGGTCGTAGATTTTCTTTTGCAGAATAATGCTTTGGTAGGTGTTAAAACTAGTCAGGGAGATACCATTGCCACCAATGCTGTAATTCTGGCCTGTGGCCATAGTGCCAGAGATACCTATGCTATGCTGGCAGCTAAGCAGGTAGCAATTGAAGCTAAACCCTTTGCCATTGGCGTGCGCATAGAACACGAACAAGAATTAATTAATAAAGCGCAATATGGCGCTTTTGCCCATCATCCTCAGTTGGGAGCAGCAGATTATGGCCTGGTTTGCCATGTGAAGGAAACTGGCAGAACTGCTTATTCCTTCTGTATGTGCCCAGGTGGTAAAATCGTTGCTTCTGCTTCTGAAGAAGGCGGCGTAGTTACCAATGGTATGAGCTTATATGCCAGAGATTCCGGACTGGCTAATAGTGCTCTTTTGGTTAACGTGGGGCCGGAAGATTTTACAGGTGGTCCTTTAGGCGGCATAGAATTACAAAGGCGTTATGAAAGACTGGCTTTTGCGGCAGCAGGCAGCAGCTATTATGCTCCTGCGCAAAACAGCCAAAGCTTCATGGCAGGCAGTACTCCCAGCTTGGCGGTAAGCTTTACGCCTTCTTATCAGCCGGGACTTATTGCGGTGAATTTAGAAAAGGTTTTACCTTCTTATGTTATTGCTACCTTGCGAGGTGGTTTGCAGGATTTTGGCCGTAGGCTGCCGGGCTTTGCTACAGAAGGACTATTGGTAGGAGTGGAGACAAGAAGTTCTGCTCCTTTGCGCATAATGCGCAAAGCCAATGGCGAAGCTTTAAATAACAGCGGGCTTTATCCCACCGGCGAAGGTGCAGGCTACGCAGGAGGCATCATGAGTGCAGCCTTAGATGGTTACCATCAGGCTCGTCACTTAATGGCACGTTTTAAAGGAGTTTAAATTGCAGAATTTGCGCACTAAGGGTATTGTCCTGGTGTTTATGGGAGCTATGTTTTGGGGAGCTTCCAGTACCGTCATCCAATTCCTTTTTCAATATAAACATTTAACAGCTGAATGGATTTTTGTTATAAGAAATATTTTGGCAGGTTGTTTATTCTTGCTTTATGCCTATCTGGGAAAGGGACAGCTTCTAACGCTGTGGCACAATAAAGAAGATGTAAAAAGTCTACTGTTCTTTTGTTTTGCAGGACTTTTTCCCACCCAGTTTTGTTTTATTAAAGCTATTGAAGCCAGTAATGCTGCTACAGCTACGGTGATACAGTATTTAATGCCGGTGATAGTTTTAGGCTATGTTTTGTGGCGGGATAAGAGAATGCCGGATAAGGTTGATAATGTTGCAGTTGTCCTGGCAGTGCTGGGCACATACTTCATTGTTACCAAAGGCAATGGCAATAATCTGGCTATTTCTACGTCAGCTCTTTTGTGGGGCTTGGCTTCAGCTTTTGGCATGGCAATTTATACAGTTAGTCCACTCCGTATCATTAGAAAATATTCTTCCCCGGTGGTAGTGGGCTGGGGTATGCTGGTCAATGGAACACTGTCCAATTTTCTGCTTTGGCCTTGGCCATTTCAGGGTATCATGGATGGAGGCACGTTAGCCGGTATTGTTGTTTTCATTTTATTTGGCACATTATTAGCCTTCTATTTTTATTTGGAAAGTACCAGATACATACCCTCTCAGGAGGTTAGCGCTTTATCTTCCGTAGAACCATTAACATCTGTGGTCTTGGCAGTAACGCTATTACATGTTAAACTGGGTGTCATAGAAATTATCGGTATGCTGTGCATTATCAGTACCGTTATATTATTAGCGAGAAAGAAATAAAGGAGAAACTATGGAAAAACCTATTTTAGTTATTGGACACAAGAACCCTGATTTGGATTCTATTGCCTCTGCCCTTGGCTATGCTTATATGAGGCAACAAGAGGGAGTTAATGCAGTGGCAGCCAGAGCAGGCAAGCTTAATCTGGAAACCAAGTATGTTCTGGATTATTTCCATGTAGAGCCACCTAAGCTGGTAGACGATCTCTATCCCAGATTAGGAGATAGTCAGCTGGTTATGCCGCCTACTGTTACTCCTAATACAACCGTTTACCATGTTGGTAAAATATTTGTGGAGAATAGGCCCAAAGCTATACCGGTGGTAGATAACGATGGCCTGGTGCAAGGTATGGTTACAGTCAATGATTTGGCAAGCCGCTATTTCCAAGAACTTACCATAAAAGAAATGGATAATGCGGAAGTTGATTTCGATAGTATTTTAGAGGTATTAAAAGGTAAAATTTGGTGTGGTGTCACTGATAAAAAATTCAAGGGCACAGTGCATATTGGTGCAGCTACACCGGAGAAAATGTGCGCAGGTCTTGCTCCCGGCGATATGCTGTTAACTGCTGACCGAGAAGATGCGCAAAAGGCTGCCCTGGATATGGGGCTTGCTTGCCTGGTACTTACTTTGGGGGCCGTTCCTTCTCAGGAAGTCATGGATTTAGCAGAACGGATGCACACTGTGATTATTGGTACGGATTACACTACCTATAAAGCTTGCCGTCTCATTCAACAAAGCATGCAGGTAAAATATATTGTGCCTAAAGAATACCTTTCTTTTAAGACTAGTGATTATGTAAGTGATGTACAGGAACTGATGACAGAAAGTGAAGCAAACGTTTTCCCTGTTTTGCACATGGGCAAATATGTAGGCTGCGTAGATAAAACCAGTATGCTGAAATATAAGAAGCAACAGGTTATTTTGGTGGATCACAACGAACGCAGTCAAGCCGTGGAAGGCATTGAGAATGCGCAAATTCTGGAAATCATCGATCACCATCGTTTAGGTGGTTTAACTACCGGCTTGCCAGTTTTCATCAGACAGGATCCGGTTGGTTCTACGGCTAGCATTGTGGCTAAGATGGCCAGACACAGGGATGTGCATTTTACTCCATCTCTGGCCGGCGTTCTCTTGGCGGCTATTATCTCTGATACCGTATATTTTAAATCTCCTACTGCTACGGCGGAGGACCGAGATACTGCCAACAAGTTAGCTATTATGTCAGGTATTACGGATTTGCACACCTTTGCCATGGATGTTTTGCGACATGGCAGTGCTCTTAATAGTCTGGCTCCTGAAGAAATTGTCCATACTGATACCAAGGAATTTGAGTTCTCCATTGGTAAGGTTACTGTAGCTCAGGTTATGACCATGGATGGCGCTCAAGCCAAGGAGAAGTGGCCGGTTCTGCAAAAGGCTTTGCGGGAGATGGTTGACAAAGATGAAACTAATGTAGCTCTGCTGATGGTAACAGACATTATGGCAGAAAGTACCAATATGTTGTCTGCCGGTGGCCATGAAGAAATTCTGGCACAGGCTTTCGGACCGAAAGCTGAAGATGGCTCCTATTTCTTAAAGGGAGTTTTATCCAGAAAGAAACAGGTTGTACCACTCTTGAACGAAGCATTTAACAAAATAGACTAAGAAATTAAGCGGTTCCTCAAAAAGGAACCGCCTTTTTTGACTTTTATAGACTCGCAATTTTTTACCACGGGCACCTGTAGTCATGTAATGGTGCCCTTAGGTAATAAAATTGCGAGTCTTTGTTAGGTTTGATGTATAATTTTTATTGCGCTGGAACCCAGGTGTTTGAGCTATGACGCAATAAGCCAAATTAAGAATCGTAGTAGCAAGAATAAGCAAAATTAATTACATACCATAGTTTTATTAATTTTACTTGAGTATTTAATCATGCTAGAATGAAAATGCAAAATAAGAGGATATTATCATATAAAGATACTGAATTTTCTGTTTAAAAATATTAGTGGAAAAGCAGGCAAAAGGGGGAAAATAATGAGTAAGATTATCGTCAAATTGAACGTAGAGGATAATGTGGCGGTAGCGGTAGAACCCATTAAAGCAGGCGATAGGGTAGCAGAAGGCTTAGTGGCTGTTAACGACATCCCCCAAGCCCATAAGATTGCCTTGGTGGATATTCCTGCCGGGCAAGAAATACGCCGCTATAATACTATTATCGGTTATGCTAAAGAAGACATAAAAAAAGGCTCTTGGATTAATCAGTTTATGGTGAATTTGCCTGAGCCACCGGCTCTTAATGATATGCCTTATGGCACCAATCTGGTTACCAAGTTGCCTGAGCCACCGGTTAAAACCTGGTGGGGTTATCGGAATCCGCTGGGCGGACCTGCCGGTACCAGAAATATTTTAGGCATTAGTACAACCGTACAATGCGTAACCGGTGTGCTGAATGTGGCTGTAGACAGGATTCGCAGGGAACTGCTTCCCAAATATCCTTATGTAGACGGAGTTGTACCTATCAATCATGCTTATGGTTGTGGCGTGGCTATCAATGCTACCGAAGCCAAGGTACCAATCAGAATTTTAAAGAGTCTGTTGGATCAACCTAACTTTGGCGGAGAACTGATGGTAGTAGGACTAGGCTGTGAAAAGCTGACCGTGGAAAGATTCCTGCCGGCTGAGCGGATTAACAAGGATAATGTGATTATTTTGCAAGAGCTGCAAGGCTTTGACAGCATGGTTAAAGCTATCATGGACATGGCAGACAAAAAATTGCAGATTTTGGAAAAAAGACGCAGAGAAGAATTGCCTCTCAGTGATTTAATTGTTGGTTTGCAATGCGGTGGTTCTGATGCTTTTTCCGGCGTAACTGCCAATCCCAGTGCCGGTTATGCTGCTGATATGCTAGTGCAGGGTGGTGCAACAGTCATGTTCTCCGAAGTAACGGAGGCTCGTGATGGTGTGCATCTTTTGGCGGCTCGTTGTGTAAATAAAGAGGTTAGAGATAAATTAGCAGCAGAAATGGCTTGGTATGATCAATATTTGCAGGAAGGTGCTGTAGATAGAGATGCTAATCCTACTCCAGGCAATAAAAAGGGCGGCTTAGCCAACATTGTAGAAAAAGCTATGGGTTCCATTGCTAAGTCCGGAACTTCTCCTATCGTAGAAGTATTATCTCCCGGCGAAAAGCCTACTAAAAAGGGCCTGATTTATGCAGCAACTCCTTCCAGTGACTTTGCCTGCGGACCTTGCCAATTAGCTAGTGGGATGGGCGTCCATGTTTTCATGACCGGACGAGGTACACCCTATGGCTTGGCTGCTGTTCCTGTTATCAAGGTCTGCTCCCGCAACGAATTGAAGGCGCAAATGCCGGATATCATTGATGTGAATGCCGGTCCTATTGCTACCGGAGAAGCTACTATTGCTGAAATTGGTACTCAGTTATTTAATCTGATTATTGATGTAGCTAGCGGTAAGAAACAACCTTATGCTGAACAGCATAAGCTGTATAATGATTTGTGCATTTTTAATCCGGCACCTATAACCTGATTAATTAACCAAGATGAACAGAGGAGGAAAAACATGGATACATCATTTATTAAAGGTATTATCGTACCGATGATTACACCGGTAGATGCTGCCGACAAGATTGATGAAGCAAGGCTTCGTAGCAAGTTGATTATGTAATTAAGGGTGGTACGCATGGTATTTTAGCTTTTGGCAGCAATGGCGAGTTCTATATGTTTGACCAAAACGAAATGAAAACAGCCTTTGCCATCATCATGGACCAAGTGAAAGGCCGTGTGCCTGTTTATTTTGGCATTGGTGCCATTAGCACTACCAAATGTGTGGCTTTGGCTGAAATGGCTGAAAAAATGGGTGCCAAAGGTATTTCCATTTTGCAACCTATGTTTTTGAAACCAACTGCTGAGGAATTGTTCCAGCACTTTAAGACTATTGCTGAAGCAGTACCTAATCTGCCGGTGTTGTTATATAACAATCCTGGACGTACCGGCTATACTATTCCTACCACTGTGGTAGAAAAGCTGGCTCATAAGGTTACCAATATTGTGGGCATGAAAGATTCCAGCGGTGATATTACTCAGACCTCAGAATATATTCGTATGAACAGGGATGTTGATTTCAAGGTATTTGGCGGTAAGGATACTTTGATTTACGCAACCTTGTGCCATGGCGGTGTAGGTGCAGTTTGCAGTACCGTTAACTATATGCCGGAATTAGTTCTTCCCATTTACGATAAGTTCATGGCAGGAGATTTAAAGGGTGCTTTGGAAGCTCAGTTTAAGATGAATCCTGTCCGTTTGTCCATGGACAAGGCCAGCTTCCCTGTGGCAGCTAAAGATATGGCTAATCTGCGCGGCCAGGATGTAGGTAATCCTATTCACCCCAGCCTGTCTACAGCGGAAGGTTCTGTAGCTCGTGAAGCCATGAAGGCTGAAATGAAGAAGGCCGGTTTGTTATAAAATTGTTTTAACTATAAACTTTTAAGATATAAGAGGAGGAAATTTACAATGAAGATAGGATTTATTGGTTTAGGAATTATGGGCAAGCCCATGGCTAAAAATATTTTGAAGGCTGGTTATGAATTGGTAGTTACCACTCATAAACAAGCTGTTATTGATGAAATGGTTGCTGCCGGTGCTAAGGGTGCAGCTAATGGTAAAGAAGTAGCAGCTCAATGCGATGTTGTTATTACCATGTTGCCTAATTCTCCTAACGTAAGAGACGCAGTCTTAGGTAAAAACGGCGTTCTGGAAGGTGCTAAAGCAGGTCTTGTTCTTATTGATATGAGCTCTATTGACCCGGTAGAAAGCAGAAAGATTGGCGAAGCTATTGCTGCTAAAGGCGTTGAAATGCTGGATGCTCCCGTAAGCGGTGGCGAGCCTAAGGCTATTGACGGTACATTGTCCGTTATGGTTGGCGGCAAGAAAGACTTGTTTGATAAATATGCACCACTTCTGAAAACCATGGCTGGCAGCGTAGTATATGTGGGCGGCTTGGGCAGTGGCAACGTAGCAAAATTAGCTAACCAAATCGTTGTTGCCTGCAACATTGCAGCTGTAGCAGAAGCCTTGACCTTTGCTAAAAAAGCAGGTACCGATCCTAAGCTGGTATTCGAAGCTATTAAAGGTGGTTTGGCAGGTTCTACTGTTATGAACGCTAAAGCTCCTATGATGCTGGAACGTAATTTCAAACCCGGCTTCCGTATTGAGCTCCACATTAAAGATTTGAACAATGCTTTGAATGCTGCTCATGCTATTAGTGCTCCTGTTCCTCTAACCGGGCAAGTAATGGAAATGATGCAGGTTTTAAAAGCTGACGAACATCAAAAGGAAGATCATTCTTCTTTAGTTAAGTTCTATGAGAAGATTTCCAACGTTGAGCTCTAAGTAGCCAAATTTAAAAGCGATTGCTCTTATTAAGAGCAATCGCTTTTTTGTTATTGGCAATTTTATATATGCAAACGTAGTAGGCAAAGAGGGGCAACTGTGCTATAATAATAAATCATAGCGAATGAGTAGGCATTATATGTTCCAAGAAATGAGGTAAGAAAAATGGAAAATATCTTTTTGCAACAATTTTTGATGATTAGCGATATTAAGACCATCGTGTTTTTAGTAGTACTTTTCATCCTGTTTGGATTCATTCATTATTTATACCATAAGCGTCAAATGGATTTTGCTGTGGTGGTTCTCCTGGGCACAGGCTTGGGCTTGCTCCTGGGGTTGGCTATTCAGGCCACGGCCGGTTTTAATCCCGATCCCATGAAGGTTACCTTTGTTAAAGAAGTTACCAATTGGTATGGGCTTTTTGGTAATGGTTTCATGGATTTAATCAAGATGTTGGTTGTACCTTTGGTGCTGGTTTCCATGGCACATGTGGTTATTCACATGGAAGAAGGCCAAACCATGGGCAAGCTAATTAAATCTGGTGTAGGCATTACCATGGTAATGGTGGCTATTTCCTCTGTAATTGGCATTATAGTGGCTATGGGTATGGGCGTGGGTGCAGGAATGGCACCGGTGGACGGCTCTTCCAAAGCTAAGGCTATTGTTTCTGTAGCTAATACCTTGCGTGGCTTAATCCCCGGCAATCTTTTCCAAAGCTTTGTGAATAACAATGTTATCGGCATGGTTATTTTTGCCACTGTTTTTGGGGTGGCAGCCTGGTATGTTAATCAGGAAAGCAAGGAAGAGGCAGAGCCTTTGTACAAGGTCATTAATGCTTTATATAAGACCATGATTAATATGGCACTGTTAATTCTTGATTATATGCCTTATGCAGTTATTCCTCTTTTGGCTAATACCGTTGCACAACGTGGTTTGGCCGGAGTAATAGATGTAGGTAAGTTTATTGTTGGTTTGTATATCGCCGTAGCTATTCAGTTCATTATCCAAATGATAGCAGTAGCTGTCTTTGGACTTAATCCTTGGGCTTATTTGAAAAAAGCATTTCCTGCTTTGTTGTTAGCCTTTACTTCCCGGTCTTCTTTAGGCTGCTTGCCTATGACCATTGAAACTCTAACCAAAAAGCTGGGAGTTTCCCAAGGTACCGCTAATTTCGTGGCAGGCTTTGGTTGTACAGCAGGTATGCAAGGTTGCGCCGGTATTTTCCCGGCTATGCTGATTGTCTATGTTACCAACCTAAATGGTCAACCTCTTGATTTCACTCTACTAGTCATGACTGTCATTGTTGTAACCATTGGTTCTTTGGGTATTGCCGGTATTCCCGGTGTTGCCACCATGGCAGCTTCCGTAGGCTTATCCGGTGTAGGCATGGCTTCCCAGTTTGCTAAGGTAAGTCCTATCCTGGCCATTGACCCTATTATTGATATGGCTCGTACCATGTTGAATGTTTCCGGGGCCATTACTAATGCCATCATGACGGATAAATATATGGGTTCTTTGGATAAGACTATTTACAATAATATGGACATAGAGTTGGACGAGAAAAAATAATAAGCTAAGGCAATAAAAAAGGTTCTCCCTAGGGAGAACCTTTTTGTTTTATTAATTACATTTGTTCTTGTAAGGACAATGGGCACAATCACCATCGTAATTGCAGTCGCCATTATAGGCTCTGCTATGTTTGTAAATATGACGGATACTGGCAATAACAGCAATCAGCATAAATAAACCTGCTAGGAAATTGACCATAATATTGTCTCCTATTTTAACGTCTTAAAGGTTTCTAACTGTGCAATTAGCTTATCAACAGCTGTGCTGTCCGTATCCCAACTGGTGCAAATTCTTACTGCTGTATGCGTTTTATCAACTGGACCGCATAAATCTAAAAGAAAAATTTTACTTAATTTATTATACACTACATTAGGCAAAATGGGAAAGAGCTGATTTGTTTCAGGCTTAGCCAAGAATTTACAATCCTTGGCTTTTAAAACCTTAGCCAGTTTCTGGGCCAGAGTAATGCCATTAGCACAAATTTTTTCGTAAGTGTTGTCAGCAAAGAGTACTTCAAATTGGATGCCAACCACTCTGCCTTTAGCCATGACAGCACCGGCTTGTTTCATGATGGTAAAAAAGTCTGCTTTTAATTCTTTGTTGACTAAGACCAAAGCCTCACCTAAGAGAGCACCGCACTTAGTGCCGCCAATGTAGAAGGCGTCGCAAAGCTTGGGCAAATCTACAAGGGTAACATCGTTCTTGGGAGTGGCTAAAGCATAGCCTAATCTTGCTCCATCAATGTAAAAATAGAGATGCTCTTTTTTGCAATAAGCCCAAAGAGCAGTTAGTTCTTTCTTGGTATATAAGGTCCTAGTTCAGTAGGCTGGGAAATATAGACCATCTTAGGCTTTGCCCAGTGTGGTCTGTTAGGGTCGTTTTTATAGCTTTCATAGGCTTCTTTTAAGGTTGCAGCAGTAAGCTTGCCATCTTCTGCAGGAATAGGAATAACCTTATGACCGGTGCGCTCGATAGCACCTGCTTCGTGAGAATTAATGTGGCTGGTCACTACGCCAAAAACGCCTTCGTGAGGGCGCAAAACAGCGCTGATGAAAGTTAAGTTGGTCTGAGTTCCGCCTACCAGGAAATGAACATCAATATTTTTGTTATGACAAGCTGCCTGAATAAGCTTTCTGGCTTCTTTACAATGCTTATCAAAGCCATAACCTACTGTCTGTTCTGCATTGGTGGCTGCTAATTTGGCGATAATGCCGGGATAGGCACCTTCGCTATAATCGTTAATAAAAGAGTACATATAGTGGACCTCCTAAGCCCCGCGTCTGGCTTTATGAATTCTGTAACAATAGGAATTAAAGATACGACAATGATGCCAAGAGCAACATAATGGAAATTTTGTTTGACAAAAGGCACGTTGCCAAAGAAGAAGCCGGAGCCTACGAATAAGGCTACCCAGCAGAAGGCACCAATAATGTTCCATCTGGCAAAGGTTAAATAATGCATGCTGCCAATACCTGCTACAAAGGGGGCAAAGGTTCTGACGATAGGAGCAAAGCGGGCAAAGAAGATAGCCTTGTGGCCATGTTTTTCATAAAACTCCTGAGTTTGTTTAATATGCTCTGGCTTAATAAGGCTTGTTTTGGTTAAAATCTTATTGCCGAATTCTTCGCCAATCATGTAATTGCATGCATCGCCTAAAAAAGCGGCGGCAAAGCATACCAGGAAAAGCACCCAAGGGTTCATGCCTGTTGAGGAAGCAGCAATGGCGCCACAGGCAAAGAGCAGGGAATCACCTGGTAAGAAAGGCGTAACCACTAAGCCTGTTTCGCAAAAAAGAATGAGGAATAAGAAGAGATAAACCAAATGTCCATAGCTTTCCATAACCATAGGCAAGTATTTGTCAAAATGCATCACATATTCACTAAAAAAAACTAAGATATTTTCCATGCCAAACTCCTTTTTTATAATATAGGTACATAATAACATAAATTATGGTGCCTGTGTGGTATAATAGATGAGAAAAATTAAAAAAACATGAAATTTAGAGGCGATGACATGAGTTGGATCGAATTAGAAAGGAAGCTTTTGACCTATGAGGCTAAAGGCATAGAAGTACCAACTAAGAATTTAATTAAGACTGATGAGCAAATGGAAGGTATCAGAAAAGCCTGTGCTCTTAATACAGCAGTTCTTGATGAAGTAGAAAAAAACATAAAAGTGGGCATGAGTACAGAAGATATTAATAATATTGTTTATGATTTTACTACGGCTCATGGCGGTATTCCTGCGCCGCTTAACTACGAAGGTTTTCCCAAAAGCGTTTGTACTTCCGTGAACGATGAAATTTGCCACGGTATTCCGGATAAGCATGTTATCTTAAAAAGCGGTGACATTGTTAATGTGGATGCTACAACTATTTTAAGAGGTTATTATGGGGATGCTTCTCGTATGTTTATGATTGGCAAGACTACACCGGCCAGAAAAAATCTGGTGAATATTACCAGAGAATGCATGCGACGTGGTATTGCAGCAGCTAAGGGCTGGAACAGGGTAGGAGATATCGGTGCTACCATTGCTGCCTTTGCCCATAAGCATGGTTATTCCGTGGTTCGCGAATTTGGTGGACATGGTGTCGGTCTTGATATGCACGAGGAACCTTTTATTTGCCATATTGGCAAAAAAAATACCGGCATGTTGTTAGTGCCTGGCATGGTTATTACTGTTGAACCAATGATTAATATGGGTAAGCCTGACCTGTATATTGATGCAGAAAATAACTGGACAGCTCTTACGGATGACGGTAAGTGCTCTGCGCAATGGGAAAATACCATTCTCATTACAGAGGGAGAACCGGAGATATTGAGCTGGTAAGGGGTTAGCAGATGATGAAGAAAATCTGGGGAATGGTTAGCGTCATTTTGCTGCTATGTTGCTTTACACTGGCAGCAGCGGCAGCACCACAGCTTCCTGAGGAGCAGAAGGATAGCTTCTATGCTCAGGATAATGCCGGTATTTTAAGCAGCCAGACCAAGGACTATATTAATAAATTAGGCCGCGAATTACGCGAAAAGACCAAAGCTCAAATTGTGGTTGTTACCATCAATACTTTGGATAATACTCCTGTCTCAGAGTATGCCAATGCTCTCTTTCGCAAATACAAGCTAGGTGATGCAAAGCTTAATAATGGTTGCCTGCTTTTAATAGCTGCTAAGGACCATAAGCTGCGCATAGAGGTAGGCTATGGACTGGAAGGCTGTTTAACAGATGGCTATACCGGCAGTATTCGTGATAAATATTTAGTGCCGGCCTTTAAAAAGAATTCTTATAACAAAGGTGTAATTGATGCCTATAATCAGCTGGTAAAAAAGACCGCTGAGGAATACAAGATTACTCTTACTTCTCTTGATACAGCCACAGATAACGTTCAGGAGCAAGCACAGGAAGACGAAACAGAAGATGATGGCTTTTATAATTGGGCCATTGCCATTTTAATCATTATCCTGATTATGGCAGGACCCATGACCATCATTGTGTTCTTGTTGTTCTTAGGCAAGACTATCTTAGAAAAATTAGGACTTAAGAAGCCTGATCCACCTAGCCGGGGCGGCGGTAGCTCTGGCGGCTCAGATGGTGGTGGCTTTTTCAGCGGCGGAGATTCCGGTTCTGATGGCGGCGACTCCGGCGGTGGTGGAGATTCCGGTGGTGGCGGTAGTGAAGGCGGTTGGTAATAGCAAAAAAATCCTTCTCTTTGGTTTAAACCAAAGAGAAGGATTTTTAATTTTAAGCTTAACCTTTTCTTATAGAAAAACGTATTTTAAGATAAACATAATAGCCAAAATGTACATCAAAGGACTAATCTTTTCGGTTTTGCCCAAGGTTAGGTTGATACCTACATAGGAGATAACGCCAAAGCAAATGCCTTCAGAAATGCTATAGCAGAACGGCATAGCAATGATGGCAATGTAAGCAGGTACTGCTTCAGACAAATCAGAAAAATCAATATCAGCAATGGCTGTTACCATCAAGAAACCTACCATTACTAAAGCAGGTGCTGTAGCAAAAGCCGGAATGGCTAAGAAGATAGGACACAGGAACAGGGATACTGCAAAGAGAGCAGCGGTACAAACGGAAGCAAGTCCTGTTCTACCGCCGGCAGCAACACCGGCAGCGCTTTCTACGAAGGTGGTGGTAGTACTGGTACCTAAAGCAGCACCGGCGCAGGTTGCGATAGCATCGGATAAAAGAGCTCCTTGAATCCTGGGCAGATGACCATCTTTATCCAGCATGTTAGCCTTGGTTGCAACACCAATTAAGGTGCCTAGAGTATCAAACATATCTACAAAGAGGAAGGCAAACATAACAACCAGGAAGTCAAAGGTGAAGAATTTACTGTAATCCATTTGCATGAAGATGGGGGAGATGCTGGCCGGCATGAAAGAAGCAAGGCCCTGACTTAAATTAGGAAATGTACTAAACATGCCTAATTTAGGATTGGGAATATAAATACCAGCTGCTTCAGCAATCATACCTAAAATCCAAGTGAAGAGGATGCCCCAGAGAATATCGCCCTTAACTTTCTTTGTCATCAAAATGGCGGTAACGAAAATACCAAGACAAGCTAATAGTACGCCTATGCCTTCAGTAAGAAAAGTACCTTTTACTACGGATTGCTTAAAAGAGAAAAGTGCAACTTTGGTAGCAGGATTGGCTACAATGATTTTGGCATTTAATAAGCCGATAAAAGCAATAAACAGGCCGATACCAACGGAAACAGCCTTTTTTAAAACGAAAGGAATGGCATTAAAATAGCTTCACGAATGGAAGTAAGGGATAGAATAATGAAGATTACACCTTCTACCATGACGGCTGCCAGGGCCATTTGCCAGGAATATCCCATTTGCAATACTACGGTGTAAGCAAAGTAAGCATTTAAGCCCATGCCAGGAGCCAAAGCAAAAGGATAATTTGCTAAAACGGCCATTAGTAAGGTACCAATTAAAGAAGCTAGGGCAGTAGCTGTTAAGAGTGCTCCTTTATCCATACCGGTAGCGCTTAAGATACTGGGATTTACGGCTAAAATATAAGCCATAGTCATAAATGTTGTTAAGCCAGCCATCAATTCTGTCTTAACGGTAGTGTGATTCTCTTTCAGATGGAAAAATCTTTCACAAAAGCCTTCGTTGTTTTCCATTGTTTGCATCCCCCTAAAATGTAAAAATAAATGCGAATGAAAATATGTTATTATTATCTAATATTTTTGTTCAATAAACAAGCTATTTTTACTTCTTTTTTTGCCAAAAGTCCCTAAAAAGTAGTAAAGACGCCTGCTGCGACATTTTTTCGGGCCATAATTCCTGTTCCTTGCTCTGTCGCAAGGCAGAAGCCAGATGAGCATAAAGTTCGGGATTTTTCTTGCTCAGAGTTACGATGAGCTCTTTCATTTCCTGCCTTTGGGTATTGCCATCATAGGGGCAGGGATTTTTAAGAGGTTTAAGGCCCATAGCTTTCCCATAGGAACGTATTTCTTCTTCCCTGTAGTAGATTAAGGGCCTTAGAACCGTAAGCTTGGTACGGCTTAAATAAGTAACCGGCAAAAAAGTCTTTAATTGACCGGAATTTAAGAGATTTAAGAGGAAGGTTCCTACAGCATCGTCATTATGATGGGCTAAAACCACTTTATTAAAGCCTAATTCTCCGGCCCGCCTGTTGGTAGCAGCCCGACGAAAATAAGCACAAGAAAAGCAAGGCGTATTGCCTCTCTTTTGCCAAACTTCATTTACGTTAACCTGGATCATGATAATGCTTTAAAGCCATAACGATTACAAAAAGTCAGCCTATTCTTGCTCTAGGAAAAGTCCGGACTAAACATAGGTATCCACGGTATAGCAAGCCAGCTCAAAAGGTACAGGAGAGTGTTTTTGCACTTCTGCCAGGGCAGCAGTTAAAAACATGCTGTCCTTCCCACCGGATAAGCCGATAAGCAGCTTGTCACCGGCCTTAAGCATTTGAAATTCAATAAGAGCCCGCCATAATTTAGTTAAGTACTGGGCTGGAACGAAAATATTAGACATCTGAATGATCCTTTCTTGCTATGTAAAAAGACGAGCAGCTTTATTTGCCTAAGAGCACCATTACATGACAACAGGTGCTCGTGGCAAAAAAGTGCGAGTCTTAGTTAATATGTATTTATTATAGCAAAAATCAAGCTAATCTGTTAGAATTATAGGGTAGAAAGTTAAGAAAGAAACGAGGAAATTATGACAGATTTATTAGCTACATTGAACAAAGAACAGGCTGAGGCAGTTACCCAAATTGCCGGGCCTCTTTTAATTTTGGCCGGTGCCGGCAGCGGCAAAACCAAAGCCCTTACCACAAGAATAGCCTATTTATTGGAACAAGGGGTCAAACCTTACAATATATTAGCCATTACCTTTACCAACAAAGCCGCTAAAGAATGCGCAGCAGAGTGGATAAATTGGTAGGAGAGGCAGCCCAAAATGTCTGGCTGTACACTTTCCATGGCTTTTGCAATCAGATTTTGCGCCGGGAAATTAAACATATACCACCCTATACCAGTTCCTTTTCCATTTATGATACTACCGATTGCCGTAATTTGGTAAAGGATGTGTTGAAAAAATTAAATATGGATGAGAAATATTATCCGGTAGCAGGAATTTTAGGCGAAATTAGCAAAGCAAAGAACAATATGCAATCTCCGGCCAGATTTATGGCCCTGACAGAAGACTTTCACGGCAAAAAAGTAGCTGAGGTTTATCAGGAGTACGAAAATAAGCTAAAGCAAAGCAATGCCTTGGATTTTGATGACTTGCTCTTGTTGACTGTAAAGCTTTTGCAGGATAATCCTGATGTGGCAGCTAAATATCAGGAGAGGTTTGCCTATGTGCTGGTAGATGAATATCAGGACACTAACCATGTGCAATATCTGCTGACTAAAATGCTCTGCGCTAAACACCATAACCTGTGTGTAGTAGGGGATATTGATCAGAGTATTTACGGCTGGCGAGGCGCAGATATTAGTAATATTTTGGATTTTGAAAGCGATTATCCGGAAGCTAAGATTATTAAGCTTGAGCAGAATTATCGCTCTACTCAGGTTATCTTGGATGCTGCTAATGCTGTCATTGCCAACAATGTGGAGCGCAAGCCTAAAAACCTGTGGACAGATAACGGCAATGGCTTGCCCATTACCTATTTTGAAGCAGCAGATGACCGTGAAGAAGCAGCTTATGTAGTGGAACAAATCAGAGGAATGTTAAACGAAGGTATTAGTCTGGGAGACATTGCTGTTTTGTATAGAACTAATGCCCAGTCCCGTATTTTCGAAGAGAATTTGATTAAAAATGGCTTTTCCTATGTAATGGTAGGAAGCTTAAAATTCTATGATCGTAAAGAAGTAAAAGATATTCTTGCTTATCTCAGGTTGCTCTATAACCATAGGGATATGCAGGCTTTGGGCCGCATCATTAATGTACCGAAGCGTGGTATTGGTGCTGCCTCAGTGCTAAAACTAACCGACCTTTTGGCCCAAACCGGTAATTCTATTTTTGGACAAGCCCAGCTAGAGGATGGTTTTAAAGCCTTGGGCAAAGTAGGAACTAAGATTGCCGACTTTGTAAAACTGTTGGAAAAATTGCAAGCGAAAGTAGACAAGGTTCCTTTGCCTGTACTTTTGGAAACAGTTATTGAAGAAACCAATTATGCCTTAGAGTTTGAAGACGAGGATGAAGAGAAAGCCAGAAGCCGGGGACAAAACTTAGATGAATTAGTAAGAATTGCCCAGGAATTCACGGCTGACGAAGATGAAGAAAATACTTTGGATGCCTTTTTAAATCATGTAGCCCTAGTGGCAGATATTGATGACGCTAAATTAAGCTCCGAAGCTGTTACCTTGATGACCATGCATTCTTCCAAGGGCCTGGAGTTTCCCGTAATTTTCCTGGCCGGCATGGAAGAAGGCTTGTTCCCTAGCGCCAGAGCAGGGGAAGGGGACGAGGCTATTGAAGAAGAAAGACGATTGTGTTATGTTGGTATTACCAGAGCTAAAAGGCGGTTGTTTTTAAGTTCTTGCCGAAGCAGGATGATGTACGGCAGGATTGTCATGTATCAACCTTCCCGTTTTCTTGCTGAAATACCTCGTAATTTAATTACTAAGGTGAAGAGCTATAGTAATCCCGGTTATGGTTATACCAGACCACAATCAGGACTACGTTCCATTGCTCACGACAGGCAGAAGGAATGGACCTTTGGCAAACCTGCACCGGCTAAACACGAGAACTTTACACCGGCAGCTGATACACCACTGGAAACCTTTAGTCTGGGTGATAAGGTTAAACACAAGAAGTGGGGCATTGGTACTATTGTGCATGTTAGTCCCGGAAGAAGAAGGACAACAGGTTAAGGTTGCCTTTACCGGACAAGGCGTGAAAACTATCTTAACTAGATTGCGTGTCATAGAAAAAATATGAAAGAGGCCAGGGTAATGGAAAATTTAACGCAGGAACAGGCCAAGCAGAGAATTACAGACCTTAAGGCAGAATTGAAAAAAAATGAAATTCTCTATTATGTACAAGATATGCCTGCCATTACAGATGCAGAATATGATGGCATGATGCGAGAACTAAGGCATTGGGAGGAGACTTATCCCTCTCTCATTACCAAGGATTCTCCTACCCAGAGAGTGGGTGGCCATACTAAAACCGGTTTTACGGAAGTAAAACATGTTACACCACTCTTAAGCTTAGGTAATGCTTTCTCCGCTGCAGAGATGGAAGAGTTTGGCCGCAGAGTAAGAGAAGGTCTTCCTAAGGAGGCTAAGATTGAATATGTGGTAGAGCCTAAGATCGACGGACTTGCTTGCAGTATTATTTATGAAAACGGCAAGTTTGTGAGAGCTGCTACTCGTGGCGACGGTAACGTAGGAGAGAATGTTACGGATAATGTGCGTACTATTCAAAACGTGCCTAAAGTCTTAAAACCTATTCCCGGGGAAGAAATGCCGGAACTATTAGACGTGCGTGGCGAAGTATATATGCCTCGGCATGCCTTCCTGAAATTAAATGAAGAAAGATTGGAAGAAGGTTTGCAGGAATTTGCTAATCCCAGAAATGCAGCAGCAGGTTCCTTGCGTCAGCTTGGACCCGACGGTAACAGGCAAAAGACAATTAGCGTTCTTTGGCTATGGTGTTGGTATGGGAGCTAAGCCTACTCATAATGAATCCATGGATATGCTGCAAAAATACGGCTTTACTACTACAGAAGGCAGAACCGTGGTACATACTATTGCCGAGGCTAATAAGCTGATTGTGGCCCATGGCAAGAGAAGACCAATTCTGGCTTATGATACAGATGGCGTAGTGGTAAAGGTAAATGCGGTGTGGCAACAAAATATTTTGGGCGCTACCGGCAAAGATCCTCGCTGGGCCATTGCCTATAAGTTCCCGCCGGAAGAAGCAGAAACTACGTTGGAGGATATTGTTGTGCAGGTAGGCAGAACAGGAGTATTAACTCCTACTGCTGTGCTTACGCCTGTTAGACTATCAGGCAGTACCATTAGCAGAGCCACCTTGCATAACGAAGACTTCATTAAAGATAAAGATATTCGTATTGGCGACAGAGTTATCATCATTAAAGCCGGAGAAATTATTCCGGAGGTATTAAAGGTAGCCGTGGAAAAACGTAGCGGCAAGGAAGTTCCCTATGTGCTGCCTACGGAATGCCCGGAATGTGGCTGGAAGGTAGAACGGAAAGAGGGAGAGGCAGCAGCTCGCTGCACTAACCCACACTGTCCTGCTTTAGGACGGGAAGGACTGATTCACTTTACCTCCAGGGATGCCATGGATATTGATGGCTGTGGACCGGCAGTGCTTAACCAATTGATGGACGCAGCTTTAATTAAAGATCCCAGTGATTTATATTTGCTGACTAAGGAACAAATTTTAAAACTGGAACGGATTGGTGACAAGTCGGCAGATAATTTGCTAGCTGCTATTGCTGCCAGCAAAGCACAAAGCTTGGACAAATTACTTTTTGCTTTAGGCATTCGTCATGTAGGTGCTAAGGTTGCCAGAATTTTGGCTATGCATTTCGAAACCATGGACAGAGTCATTGCAGCAAAGCAGGAAGAGCTTAGCTCTATTGATGACATTGGCGATGTGATTGCAGAAAGTGTTGTTACTTACTTTGCTTCTCCCGTTAATCTTGATTTAATAGAGAGATTAAAAGAGCTAGGTCTTAACATGGTGATGACTGCAGGTGGCGCATCTAATGTGAACCATCCCTTCTATGAGAAAACCATGGTCTTTACCGGCACCTTGCCCACACTGGATAGAGCCACTGCTCAAACCATGGCTCAGGATGTGGGGGCTAAGATAACCAGCTCCGTTAGCAAAAAAACTGATTATGTGGTGGCAGGTGCTGAACCAGGCAGCAAATATACTAAAGCTCAGGAACTGGGCGTGAAGATTATCGATGAGGCAGAGTTCAGGAGAATCCTGACAGAGAATAGTTAAGATAAAAGAGGAGATTGGCGATTATGGCAGCAAAGAATTTAATTTTGTTTTATAGCTGGTCAGGTAATACCGCTAAGATGGCGAAAATGATTCAGGAAAAAGTAGGCGGCGATATTTTTGAAGTTAAGACGGTGAAGCCTTACTCAGAAAAATATGCTTTGTGCGTAGCACAGGCCGGCAAGGAAAAGCTAACTCGCAGCTATCGTGAACTGGTAGCTTTGCCGGAAAACCTATCTGAATATGATTGTGTTTATGTAGGTGCTCCCGTGTGGTATGGTGGTTGGGCCTTTCCGATGCTTTCCTGCCTGAAGAAAATTGATTTGGCAGGGAAAAATCTACTCCCCTTCTGTACCCATGGTGGCGGCGGTGGTGCCTCCTTAAAAGGTAAACTGGAAGCTTTGCAGCCTAAGGCTAAAGTTTTTAACAGTTTCATTACAGTTAAAGATGGCGGAGCAAATCTTTCCAAAGATATTGATGCTTGGCTGGAGAAAGTAGAATAGAAAAAGCAGTTACTCTTTTGCAGTGCACCCCAAATGTTAGACAAAAAATAACATTTGGAGGTGTGGAACTGTCAATAAAAAGTGGACACAAAGTTTAACAAATTTTATGAATTTTTTATTTCGTATTGGACTGGCGAAATGTAACCCAATGCGGAATGCATTCTTTTGATGTTATAATAGATTTCAATATACTTGAATATTTCTGACCGAGCTTGTTCAGGATTCTGGAAAACAGAATCTTGAATAAGCTCCCTTTTTATAGTGCGATAGAAAGATTCCATGAGAGCATTATCATAGGGGTTGCCCTTGCGACTTTCACTGTGTACAGCCCCATGTGCTTTCAATACACGCGTAAATAGATCACCAGTGAACTGTGAGCCATGGTCGGTATGCACAACCAATCCTTCTGCAGGATGCTCTTTGCCAATCCCTTGCAAAAATGCATCCACAACCAAGCTGCTTTTCATTCTTGTACTCATTGCCCAGCCGACAACTTTTCTGGAGTAGATATCTATGAATACGGCCAGATACAAAGTTTTACTTTGTGTTGGAATATAAGTAATATCACCTACCCAAATTTTGTTCTTTGAGGAAGACTTGAATACTTGGTTCAGAAGATTTGGAATATCATTGTTATCTGTTTTTTTGTTGTAATGCTTATATCTATACCTAGCTCCTTTTGCTATCAATCCCATTTCATGCAAAAGTCGCCCTATTCTTTTTCGATTAACTCTTATGCCTTCTTGCTCAAGAGATTTTTGTATACGAATAGTTCCATATCGTCCGTGATTGGCTTCGAATATTGCTTTAATCTTATCTTTGTATACTTCATTTTCAATAAGTCTTCTGGGCGGTGTCCAATGAAGATACTTATAGTATCCGGATCTTGACACATGGAGCAATTTGCACGCCTTCTTGATATTCAAAGTATTAAGGTGCTCCTTTATATACCTGAATCTTATATTTTCTTTTTCTTCAAGAAGGCCTGGAATTTTTTTAAGGCATCAAGTTGTTTCCTTAACTCCTCGTTTTCCTTAAGTAGTTTTTTGTTCTCATACTCAAGAGAATAGAGTGCGCACCCATTCCCCGGGAACGCACTCTCTCCGTATTTGTCATATTCATTAATCCATTGGTAGAGGGTGTTGTAATGAATGCAAAGTTCTTTTGCTGCTTCAGACACAGAAACATCCTCATTTAGCACTAGTTTTACAGCTGCCATTTTAAATTGTCTATCGTAATTTCTTCTTGGCACAAAAAGCACACCCTTTCACAGTTTCACTTTATCTTGGTGTCCACTTTATTGTACCATCTCCACAGAATAGCTGCTTAAAAACTGTCCAACATTTTGGGTGCATATCACTTTATGAGTAACTGCTTTTTGGGGTTAAATAATAGAATTGAAGTAATGAAGCTAGTTTGATTTTACCATAAAATTCAAACAGCCACTGTCCCCGAGAAGATAGTGGCTGTCGCTACTACTTGGAAGGGGCACACGCAAAGTACCGCTTCCTTTTAATTGCATTTTAACATAAAGAACAAAAAAATCAATATTAACTTATTACCAAAACAGTATTAAATTATTTAACGATTACTACTGGGCATTTAGCAATTTGTACAACTTCAGTACTAACGCTGCCCATTAGCAAACCACCTAAGACACCAAGTCCGCGGTTGCCCATCACAATCATATCAATCTTTTCATCTTTAACTACTTTGTCAATGGTTGCTGCCGGATTAGTATTAACAACTTGCTTGTAAATGACATTATCATAAGTAGCTTTATGAGCTGCTATTTCGGCTAATCTTAAAGGTTGAATGGAATCTTCCGGAGCTTTTTTAGCTTCCTTTATTTGATCCATGACAGTAGGAGCATAAGCAATCTTGATTTCCAGTGCCACAACCTGGCTGCCTAATTTTTTAGCCAAGCTTAATGCAAAATCCAAAGCCTTTAAAGAAGTCTTAGAACCATCTACAGGTACAAGAATTTTATCTAGCATAATAACTCCTCCTTTATATACACTACAGTTGTAGTTTTTTCTTCCCTATATATTATACTATAAAATCAGCAATAAATACAAAAAAGCTCGGAGACTTACGTCTCCGAGCTTTTACTTTTCTAAATTTTAAGCTTGTTTCTCAGCGGGAACAGGTTTAGCATCAGGATCAGTTAATTTAGAAGTGCAATTCTTTACAACCATGATAGCCAAGCCCATTAAGAGGATAGCTACTACTAATTGTAAACCATCAACTAAAACAACGAACTTGCCTGCAGAGAGTTTTTGGAAAATGCCATATACGGACAATGCCAAAGCACTCATGGTTACGCAGAACATGAATATCATGGGGAAGTACAACATCCAGCCCTTGCGACCGGTAGAACGAAGGAACACGGCCATGGCAATCAGTACCAAAGAGGACAACAGTTGGTTAGCTGCACCGAAGAGCGGCCAAATGTTCAAATAACCGCCTAGGCAGAGCAGATAGCTGAAGAACAAGGTAATGATGGTTGCTACATATTGGTTGCTGACGAACTTCTTCCAGCCGGTTAATTCTTGACCAGGTGCCGGAGCTAAGAGCTCTTGCAGGGACATACGAGCAATACGGGTTACAGCATCAATGGTGGTCATTGCCAGTGCGGATACGCACATGGTAACGATGCAGGCACTGATAGCCTTAGGAATACCAAAGGAAACGAAGTAACCGGAAATAGCGTTGCCGAAAATAGCGAACGGAGTAGCTTTAGGCAATGCACCGTTTACTGCTACGGAACAAGCAATTACCAAGGAAACAACACCAAGGGTGGATTCAATCAACATAGAACCATAACCAACACCCAGCATGTCTTTTTCGTTAGAAATCTGTTTGGAGGAAGTACCGGAGGAAACCAAGCTATGGAAACCGGATACAGCGCCGCAAGCAATGGTAACGAACAGAATGGGGAACAACGGCTTGTTAGCTACATTGAAACCAACGAAAGCAGGCATGTTCAAAGTAGGATTACCTACCAAGATACCAACTACGCCGGCCAAAATCATGCCTAACAGTAGGAAAACGCTTAAATAGTCACGGGGTTGAATCAACATCCACATAGGCATAATAGAAGCGATGAAGCAATAAGCATAGGTTATATATAACCAGGTAGTACGACTAGCATAAAGCGGGAAAGCAATACCACCGGCAATCATGGCAATAATGCAAATAATACCAATAATCAATTCAGTGCTTCCGGAAACCTTATGATTATGTAGGAAGAAACCAAACAAGATAGCTACAAAAATGTAGAGCAGAGAAATAGAACCTGCAGCTGCATTAGGCATCAATTGAGCTCCGTCTTTGGCAAAACCATTGAAGGTAGAAGCCATAATATCGGAGAAAGCAGCGATAACCAGCAGAGAGAACAACCAGGAGAAAATCAGGAACAACTGGCAGCCTGTATGGCCAACATATTGTTCAATAATCTTACCCATGGACTTGCCGTCGTTCTTAACAGATGCATACAAAGCAGTGAAGTCTTGTACAGCACCAAAGAAAACGCCACCAATTAACAGCCACAAGAGAGCTGGTACCCAGCCAAACATAGCAGCAATAATAGGGCCTGTTACAGGGCCTGCACCGGTAATTGAAGAGAACTGGTGAGCAAACACCGTAAACTTGGAAGCCGGTGCAAAATCATGACCGTCTTCGTGTACATACGCCGGAGTCTTAGCATCCGGTTCGATACCCCACGTCTTAACGAGCCAACGACCGTAAAACATGTAAGCACAGATAAAAATGATGATAGCAATAACCACAACCGTTAATCCATTCATAAACTCACTCCCTTTGATTTGTGACAGCGTTGTCTAATGATCTTTATAGATGATATAAACTTTGCCGTAATTAAAAAAGACCTTAAAAAAGGTTATTTTCAGATAATCTATCACTATTAGTAAGAAGTGTCAACACTTTTTTTAAAAAATTTTCACAAAATGGACACGCGTACTAAAAAAATAGCACTTTCAGCCCTTTTTAGGGTTTTTTCGATGTTCTTGTATACTGAATAACCAACTAAAAGCGTATAAAAAAACTATTGCTGATAATTTTTTGTGGTAAAGCAATTAAAGAAAATATTAAGTAAAATATGTTATAATTAGGTAAACAAATGCCACAAATGTATTTTTCTTCGGTGGACAGAGGAAGTGAATTGTTGTGGATGATCAAGCTGTATTGCGGGAACAGAATGAAGAGATAAAAAATTTATTAGCAGCAGTTCCTGGGGGAGTATTTAAATACGAAGCTAAACCAAGGGGACAGTTTGCCTTCATCAGTGCCCAGCTCTTGCGCCTTTTGGGCTATACAGAAGAGGAATTTCGGCAAAAATTTAATAACTGTTTTGACGATATGGTTTATGCTGAGGACAGAGAGAAAGTTTTAAAATCTATTGATAGCCAGGTTGAAACAGGGGAATTTGATACCTGCGAATATAGAATTGAAATGAAAAATGGGGATTTAAGATGGTTCTATGATGTGGGTCATTTAGTGACGGACGACAAGGGCAAAAGATGGTTTTATGTGGTAGTCGTTGACATAGACGATAGACGTCGTCTTCAGGAAGAACGGGAGAATAAGGCTAGGCTTATGTCTATGCTGGAATCGGCGCAGGATGCCAGCAGGGCTAAAACTTTGTTTCTTTCTAATGTAAGTCATGATATGCGTACACCTTTAAATGGTGTTATAGGTTACACGGAATTAGCTTTGGCTTCTGTTAATCTAGAAGAGATGCGCCATTATCTTAGTAAAATAAAAGATTCTAGCCATATTCTAATGAAGCTAATTCAAGACACTCTGGATTTGAGCCGTTTTGAAACAGGCACCTATACCTTGAATTTGGCACCTGTTTTCTGTGGGAATGTGGTAGGCTCTTTGCTAACTGCCATTAAGCCACTGGCTGACGAAAAAAACATTTTGGTGACCGTAGACAATAGTAAAGCGATCATGGCAAATATTAATATTGATGTTGCCCGTGTACAGGAAATCATTCTCAACCTGCTTAGTAATGCTGTGAAATTCACCCATAAGGGTGGACATGTAGAGCTTATCATAGAATGCCTAAAGGAAACTCCCGATTTGATTTATGACAAGATTACGGTCAGGGATAATGGCCGGGGCATCAGTCCGCAGTTTTTGCCACACATTTTTGAGGCTTTCGCACAGGAACGTCATTGGGATGAGGAAAACATAGGTGGTACAGGACTGGGGCTTTCCATTGTCAAGAAGCTGGTTGATTTAATGGGTGGACGTATTGAAGCAGAAAGTGTGCTGGATAAGGGTAGCACTTTTACTGTTTATTTGAATTTCCAGCGAGTCAGTGCTGACACCATAAAAACGCAAAAAAATTCTCTTGATGATGAAATACTGGCTTGTTTAAAGGACAAAAAGATTTTGCTTTTTGAAGATAATGCTTTGAATGCGGAAATTACTACCAGACTTTTAGAACGACGGGGCGTACAGGTGACCGTTGCTGTTAATGGACAAATTGGTTTGGAGCTTTTCCAAAAATCAGAACAGTATTATTTTAATGGCATCATCATGGATGTGAGAATGCCGGTGATGGGAGGCCTTGAAGCTACTCGAGCTTTGCGGGCCTTAAACAGAAACGATGCCAAGGTCATTCCTATCATTGCTATGAGTGCTAATGCTTATCCTGATGATATTGCCAATGCCCATGCAGCGGGAATGAATGATTATCTTACCAAGCCTGTAGTGCCTGGTGTGATGTTTAGAACTTTAGCCACCTGGCTTAAACAGTAATTTAAAACCAGTACATGTAATAACGTGTACTGGTTTTGTAATGACAATATGCTATAATTAATTCATAAATAGGTTTTTTAGGCAGCTTAATCTAAGGGGGTTGTTCTATGTATAAGGATGGAAAGATTAGTTGTGGGTAAAAGTAGTGCAGATTTTGTCTATATGATACCCAAAATGGCCAACAGGCATGGCCTTATCGCCGGGGCTACAGGTACAGGTAAAGACCATTACTTTAAAAGTATTGGCATGAATCCTTAAGTGATATGGGTGTTCCTACTTTCCTGGCAGATATTAAGGGTGATGTTTCCGGTACTTGTATGGCCGGTACTCCTAGTGATAAGCTTATGGAACGTTTAAATAAAATGGGTGTTAAGGATTTTAATTTTCATGCTTATCCTGTACAGTTTTGGGATGTGTTTGGTAAAAAAGGGCATCCTATCAGAACTACTGTTTCTGATATGGGACCGGTGCTGCTTTCTCGTTTGCTAGAACTGTCCGATGTGCAGGAAGGTGTTTTGAATATTGTCTTTCGGATTGCCGATGACAAAAAACTGCTCCTTCTAGACTTAAAAGATTTGCGGGCTATGCTTAGCTATGTAGGCGAGAATGGCCAAGAGTTTACTACTCAATATGGTAATGTTACCAAGCAAAGCGTAGGTAGCATTCTCCGTTCTCTAATGGCTTTGGAAGATGCCGGTGGCGATGCCTTCTTTGGCGAGCCTAAGCTGGATATTCATGACTGGATGGGTAGGGACCCGGATGGTCATGGCATAGTGAATATCTTGCATTGCGTAGAGCTGTATCAAAAACCAATCTTGTATGCAACCTTCATGCTCTGGCTCTTAAATGAATTGTTTGAGGTTATGCCTGAGGTAGGCGATTTGGATAAACCTAAGATGGTCTTCTTCTTTGATGAAGCACATTTACTTTTAACGATGCACCGAAGGCTTTGGTAGATAAGGTAGTGCAGGTAGTAAAATTAATCAGATCTAAGGGCGTTGGTGTTTACTTCATTACTCAAAACCCTGCAGACTTACCGGATCCTGTTCTGGCTCAATTAGGCAACAGAGTACAACATGCTTTGCATGGCTATACTCCTGCTGAACAAAAAGCTATCCGCGCAGCCTCTGAAAGCTTTAGACCTAATAAGGATTTTAAGACTGATGAGGTTATCGGTGAGCTGGGCATAGGCGAAGCGCTGACTTCTTTCCTGGATGAGCAAGGTACTCCCACTATAGTGCAGAGGACTAAAATCTTGCCTCCCATGAGTGATATGGGACCGGCCGATGATGCTACTCGTGCCAAGATTATTAAGGAAAGCAATGTTTATGGTAAGTATGAACAAGCCATAGACAGAGAATCTGCTTTTGAAATACTAACTGCCCAGAGCCAAAAGGACCAGGCTGACCAAGCTGCTGAGGCACAAGCTGCCGCTGATGCCAAGACTGCTGCTGCCCAAGCTAAAGCTGATGCTGCTGCTGCCAAGGAACAAGCCAGGGCCGAGGCTGCTCAGGCCAGAGCTGTGGCAGCGGCTCAAAGAGCTCAGGCTCATCAGCCTAAGAGCTTCCAGGACAAATTAATAGATAAAACCGTTAATTCCCTGGAAAACCAAGCCATTCATGCTCTAACCAGGGGCATTTTTGGATTGTTGAAAAAATAGACTGTTTTTTAAATATTTTAAGTTTGACGAGTTGTAAATTTTAGGATAGTATATACTACATATAGATCATATGACTGACGGAAAAGTGGAGAAATACCACATGGAGTATGATCGTAACAAGCCGACCGTCTGGGCAGAAAAAGCCCGGACGGTCGGCTTTTTCTTTTACCATAAAGGAGGTTTAGCTATGACCAAGGGACATGTCCATTCTATTGAATCAATGGGATTAGTGGATGGTCCCGGCATTCGTACCGTAGTTTTCCTACAGGGGTGTCAGCTGAGATGTCAGTTCTGTCATAATCCGGATACCTGGAGCCTGACAGAAAAAGCTATCTTGATGGAACCTTGTGAGCTCATCAAGAAGCTGGTAAGATTCAAACCTTACTATGGCTCAACTGGCGGCGTTACCTTTTCCGGTGGCGAGCCACTTATGCAAAAAGATTTTCTCTTGGAGGTTTTGCCACTTTGTCAGGCTGCAGGTATTTCCACCTGCTTAGATACAGCAGGGTGCGGCGTAGGAGATTACGAAAAAATTTTAGCCCATACAGATTTGGTGCTTTTAGATATTAAGCACTACACCAAAGAGGGCTACGCATTGGTAACCGGTCATTCTATGGAGGAGGTAAATAAGTTTCTGGCCATAGTCCAGAAGCTGAATATTCCCTTGTGGCTTCGCCACGTAGTAGTACCGGGTCTCACAGACGGAGACGAGCATTTAAAAGGTTTGGCTGAGTATGTGCAAACAATTAAAAATGTGCAGCGTATTGAACTTTTGCCCTATCATGTTTTAGGAGTTCCTAAATATAAAACCTTAGGTATTCCTTATAAATTGGAAGGAGTTCCTCCCATGGAACCGGAGAAGCTTACTAAATGGCAGGAGCTTATGAACGCACACTTACGGTAAAAGAGAGGCGGGATAATTATGATGGATTATTTAAATAGCAAGGCTTGGGAAGGTTTTAAGACAGGTGAGTGGCGTCACCTGGTTAATGTAGAAAACTTCATTCAAAAGAACTATACTCCCTATGAAGGCGATGATAACTTCTTACAAGGACCGACGGAGAAAACCCAGAAAGTATGGGACAAGGCGCATGCTCTTATTGTAGAAGAAATAAAAAAAGGCATTATTGATGTAGAAACTAAAGTCGTTTCCGGTATCAATAATTTTGCGCCCGGGTACATTGATAAAGAAAACGAAGTCATCGTTGGCTTACAAACTGATGCTCCTTTAAAACGTATTGTTAATTTATATGGCGGTATTCGTACTGCGGAATCTGCGTTGGAGCAATATGGTTATAAACTAGATCCGATAGTAGAAAAACATTTCAAGCTTTATCGCAAGACCCACAATGATGGTGTGTTTGATGCTTATCCTAAGCGTACCAGAGTGGCTCGCAGCGCAGGTCTGTTAACCGGACTTCCTGATGCTTATGGACGTGGCCGTATCGTTGGTGACTATCGTCGTGTGGCTTTGTATGGCACTGACTTCTTAATCAAAGCTAAACAAAAAGATGAGACCATGTTGGATGGCCCTATGACTGATGAGCGTATTCGCCTGCGGGAAGAAGTTGCCATGCAGATTAAGGCTTTGCAGGAAATGACTGAAATGGCTAAAACCTATGGCTGCGATATTTCCAAGCCGGCGGAAACTGCCCGTGAAGCAGTACAAAATTTGTACCTGGCTTATTTAGCAGGTATTAAGGAAAACAACGGTGCTGCAACAAGCCTGGGACGTACTTCTACCTTCCTGGACGTTTATATTCAAAGAGATATGGAAAAAGGTCTTTTGGATGAAAAGGCTGCTCAGGAATTAATTGATCAATTCATCATTAAATTACGCTTAGTTCGTCATCTGCGTACTCCGGAATACAATGAATTATTTGGCGGCGATCCTACCTGGGTTACCGAGTCTTTAGGGGGCATGGGCGTAGATGGCCGTACCCTGGTTACCAAAACCTGCTATCGTTATTTACACACCTTGACCAATTTAGGCACTGCGCCTGAGCCTAACCTTACCGTACTATGGAGCCAGAACTTGCCTCAAGGCTGGAAAGATTATTGCACCAAGATGAGTATTGATACAGATTCCATTCAATATGAAAATGATGATATCATGCGTCCAATGTATGGCGATGATTACTGCATCGCTTGTTGCGTTTCCGCCATGGCAGTAGGCAAACAAATGCAATTATTTGGTGCCCGTGCCAATCTGGCTAAGAGTCTCTTATATTCCATCAATGGTGGCATTGATGAAGTAAAGGGCATGAAGGTTATTCCTGATATTGCTCCTAATACCAGCGAGGTTCTTGATTATCCTACGGTAATTACCAGCTATAAAAAGTTCTGGCTTATGTAGCAGAACTGTATGTAGATACTATTAACATCATTCACTTCATGCATGATAAATATGCTTATGAAGCCAGTCAAATGGCTCTTCATGATACCTTGGTAGAACGCCTGGCAGCTTTTGGCGTAGCAGGTTTATCTATTGCTGCTGATTCCTTATCTGCCATTAAGTTTGCTCAGGTTAAACCTATTCGTAATGAGCAAGGTGTTGCTGTAGATTTCAAGGTAGAGGGTGACTTCCCCAAATATGGCAATGATGATGATAGAGTAGACGACATCGCTAAAGAAATCGTGATGTACTTCTCTGCAGAGCTGAAGAAGCATTCCATGTACAGAAATGCTCGTCATACTTTATCTGCACTTACTATTACCAGTAATGTTATGTATGGCAAAAAAACCGGCACCACTCCGGATGGACGTAAGGCCGGCGAACCATTTGCTCCCGGTGCCAACCCCATGCACGGACGTGACGAGAATGGCGCTTTGGCTTCCTTGAATTCTGTAGCTAAGATTCCTTATCGTGATGTTTGCCAAGACGGTGTATCTAATACCTTCTCCATTGTGCCTAATGCTTTGGGCAAGGCTCCTCGTGAGAGAATTGATAATCTGGTTCGTATTCTGGATGGCTACTTTGTGCAAGGCGCCCATCATTTGAATGTTAACGTCATGAACCGCCAAGTACTTTTAGATGCCATGGAGCATCCTGATAATTATCCTACCTTGACTATTCGCGTTTCCGGCTATGCAGTTAACTTCAACCGCTTGACCAGAGAACAACAATTGGAAGTTATTAAACGTACTTTCCACGAAGCAATGTAAAAATTTTAAAATTCCTATTTACAAATAGAAATTTCAGTATTATAATCACAAGCATAGAGCAACAATGTTGTTGCGGTCGTGAGACCGAAAAACATTGTTGCTCTTTTTTGCGTGCAAAAATAGAAAAATAAAAATGGGCCAAACACAGGGGGGTTGAATTAAAATGGGAGTACCGGAATTATTTGGATCACTAGTTTTTTAACGAGTCTGTAATGAAAGAGAAGCTGCCAACAGCCACTTACAAGGCTTATAAACAAGCCGTATTGACTGGTACCAGCTTGGATTTACCGTTTGCTAATATTATTGCTAACGCTATGAAGGATTGGGCGTTGGAAAAGGGCGCTACACATTTTACGCACTGGTTCCAACCTATGACAGGTATTACCGCTGAAAAACATGAAGCTTTTATTACTCCTACCACGGACGGTGGTATCATCATGGATTTCTCCGGCAAGGAATTAATTAAAGGTGAACCGGATGCCTCCAGTTTCCCTTCCGGTGGTTTACGTGCTACTTTTGAAGCCCGTGGTTATACTGCCTGGGATCCTACTTCTTATGCTTTATTAAAAATCACACCTTATGCATTCCTACTGCTTTCTGTTCTTATACCGGTGAAATTTTGGATAAAAAACACCGCTCTTGCGTTCTATTCATGAAATTGACTTAGCAAGCCGCAAAGCACTGAAATTATTTGGCATTAATACTGCCAGCGTGGTTTGCACAGTAGGACCTGAACAGGAATATTTCCTGGTAGACAAAGAAATGTTTGAAACTCGTCGTGATTTAAGATTTACAGGCCGCACTCTTATCGGGGCTATGCCTCCTAAGGGTCAGGAAATGGATGACCATTACTTTGGTATTATTAAACCCAGAGTCAAAGCTTTCATGGAGGACTTGGATAATGAGCTTTGGAAATTAGGTGTGCTAGCTAAGACTGAGCATAATGAAGTTGCTCCTGCTCAGCATGAATTAGCACCAATCTATACTATTACCAACGTAGCAACAGACCATAACCAAATTACTATGGAATTCATGAAACGTGTTGCTTTAAAACATGGCTTGGTTTGTCTTCTGCACGAAAAACCTTTTGATGGTATTAACGGCAGTGGCAAGCACAATAACTGGTCTCTGGCTACTGTAGAAGGCAAGAACATTCTTGAGCCGGGTCGTGATCCCTTTAAGAACACCTGCTTCTTATTCTTCCTGGCAGCTATTATCCAAGCTGTAGATGAGTATCAAGACCTGCTAAGAGTAGTAGTAGCAACTGCCGGCAATGATCATCGCCTAGGCGCTAACGAAGCACCTCCGGCTATTATCTCCATGTTCCTGGGAACTGAGCTGACCAATGTCTTGGAAGCTATTGAAAATGATAAGGATTATACCTCTGCTCAAAACAAGATGATGAAGATTAGCGGCAATGTTATTCCTGACTTCCAACAGGATAACACCGATAGAAACAGGACCTCACCCTTTGCTTTTACCGGTAATAAGTTTGAATTCAGGGCAGTAGGCAGTGCACAATCCATTGCCGGTCCTAACATAGTTTTGAATGTTGCCGTAGCTGAAGTCCTGGATGAATTTGTGGAGAAGGTAAGCAATGCTAAGGATAAGAAAGCTGCCATTCATAAGGTTATAAAGGATGCTGTTGCTGCTCACAAGCGTATTGTGTTTAATGGTGATGGTTATACCGATGCATGGCTGAAAGAAGCTAAAAAACGTGGCCTGTTGAACCTTAAATCCACTCCTGAGGCATTGCCTTACTGGCTCACCAAGAAGAATTTGGATCTTTTCAGCAAGCATAATATCTATACTGAAAAAGAAAGCCGCTCTCGTATTGAAATTCACTTTGATGAATATTGCAAGACCATCAACATCGAAGCTAAAGCTATGATGGAAATGCTTACTAAGGATTTGCTTCCTGCCGCAAGCATCTACGCAGGCGATTTAGCTAAGGTGGTAGCAGAGAAGAAGGCTGCCGGTGTTTCTGCAGCAGGTAGCTTTGAAGCTGAAACTTTAGCCAAGATTAGCTCCTTGTCCGCTGATTTATACAAGAAGAATGAAGCAATAAAGAAGGATCTTGCTACTACAGTAAAGATTGCCGATTTACCTAAACGTGCTGTGGCCTTCCACAAAAACATCGTAGCTGATATGGCTGCAGCAAGAAAAGTAGCAGATGAGTTAGAAAGCTTGCTTGATGATAACTATCTACCTTATCCTACTTATGGTAAACTTCTCTTTGGTGTCAATGCGTAATTTCCAATTGCGCATACACAAAAAGCGTGTTCCCTCCCCTGGGGGAACACGCTTTTTAATATGCTAATAAACGGCCATAATAAGCCATCTACGTTGTCAGAACTTGCGTTTGCTCGCTTCAGCGGACCGGGATAGTCCAGCTTCACTCGCAAGCCTCGTTCTTTCTAGTAGCTGACCTATTCTGACCGTTTTATTTTAAATTAAAATGCAATGACTATTTAGTCAGTTTTGTGTTATAATACGTTGTCTGATTATATTGACGGGGGAAAAGACAATGACGGAAAAACAGGAGCTATCAAAAGAGCAGCGTATTCTTAAAGCTGCTGAACAGGTATTTTCCAGAAAAGGATATACTGATGCGACTTTAGATGAAATTATTAAAATCGCTGATACAGGCAAGGGAACTGTTTATAAATATTTTGGCAACAAGGATTTTTTGTTCTATACTTTAATTTGTGGCAAGAATGATGTGTTTTTGGAAACATTAAAAGAGAGCTGTTCTCCACAATTATCTTTCATGGAACGGTTGGAAGGCTTTCTTATTGAGCTGTTAAAATTCATTATCAAAAATAAAATGCTCTGGCGTGTACTTATAGTACAGGCTATTGCAGCACCTTCTGGCTGGTGTTTTGTCTGGAATGAAAAAAAGCGGGATTTTGATGTAGATGTACAATGGGGTAATAGACCTAGCCCTGAGGAAGTGGCTGTAAAAAAGAAGTATAATGTAGTTATTCGTTCTGAAATAGCTGTCTTGGCAGAAATCTTGGAAAGCGGTATTAATTCCGGTATTCTTAAGCCAATTAGTAATATACCTTTGGTAGCAGGCAATATTTTCTTTGGCAGTATTGTGATGATTGCTCAAATAAAAAAATCTGATATTGATTTAAAAGAAATGGTAGATATTATGTGTGATAGGCTTTTAAACGGACATAAAAAATAAGAGACCCTTCAGGGTCTCTTATTTTTTAACTGGTTGAGGAAATACCAAATTAAATAAGGTTATATCCACCAGCTTAGTTTCGCTATTGCGTAAATAGCCCAAAATGCCCAAGGTGTTATCCTTAACGGTAGCTAATTTCCCGGCGTTAAGATTGTTGCCTAGCAGCTTGGAACAATTTAAGGCACCTAAATAGGTACCATTTTTTTGCCATACCTTTAGGTTAAAACCATCTATGACGCACACATAATCTTTTAGGACAGCCATATCTACCAGATTGGTGATAGAGCTTTTGGAAGTAGCAGTAGGCTGGCCATAGGTCTTAACAACGCCACCGTTCTTGTTGAAGCCAACCACGATGTTTGTGCCGTTGGGGACTACGCGACCACCACCGTAAATGGTACCATCGTTAGTAATTTGAACCAGTGTTAAGCCACCCTTAAAGGGAGCACGTCTGTTGTGCAAAAAGCTGGGAGTATTATTTTCAAAAGCATCGTCCTTAATGTCGCTTTTGGTGAAATTATCATTGCCATAGAGGTAAGCTTGATGTTCACCTGGCGTCAGGGCGATTTTGGTAGCTGTGGTTTTGCCTTCGTAGCTAACGATATCGTTACCGTTTTTTAAGGTATGGACGCCATTTCTAATGTAATAAACTACACCATCTACACCTAAGGTAACACTGAGAATCATTTTAGCCTTTAAGGTCAAAACACCATCTGTACCGAATCTTTTAAAGGGGGTCAGTACGCCATCCTTATCCTGAAAGCTTTGCAGGGTAGAAGTATTACCATCCTCGCTGCGCAGAGCTACATAATAATTGTTGTTTGCAGGAAGAAGTTTAAGATTTTATCAGGGTCATAGACGGTAAGGGGAGGTGAATTAAGCTGCTTAAGATTTAGTCTTAGATTAGCCAGCTCTACAGGCTGAAAGGGGTAAGGCTCCGCTTTTTTTAAGGGGTTTTTGATTTCTACTTTGGAACAACCTACTATAATTAACACCAGAAGGAGACAAGCTCCTGCCAGTAGAAGGAATTTCTTTTTCAAGGAGTAACATCCTTTCCTTTTTAATAAAAAGATTATAACACACCTAGGATAAAATAAAAATCGCCTTTCTCCCTAGAAAGGCGATTTTCTCTGTGATTTTTAGTTCCAAGCAGGTTGAATGGTACCTTTAAAATGTTCTTTAATGAAGTCTGCATTTTCCTTGGATTGGTAAATAGCTTTTAAGTCCTTAACCAATTGATCGTTAGCATTTGCTTTCTTTACTACGAAGATGTTAACAAAGTTATTTTTGGGATTCTCAACTAAGAGAGCATCTTTTTCAGGACTTAAGCCTGCCGGTAAAGCATAGTTAACATTGATGATGGCACAGGTTACATCTTTCAAATTCCTGGGGATAGCAGCTGCATCAAGTTCCTTAAAAGTATATTTATGAGGATTCTTGGTGATATCTGCTACGCTGGAGGTAGGATTGTTTTTATCCTTTAATTCAATCATGTTAGCGTTGGCTAGGATAAGAAGTGCTCTGCCACCATTAGAAGGATCATTTGGAATGGCAATGGAAGCACCGTCAGGAATAGTTCCACCTTTTTTAATGGTGCTGGAATAAATAGCCATGGGGAAGTTAACAGTTTTGAAAACTTCTACTAAGTCGAATTTAGGTTCCTTCTTAAGATTAGCAGCTAAGTAAGGAGCATGTTGCATGCTGTCTGCATACAGGTCGCCTTGGTTTAAGGCAATATTAGGAGAAACGAAATCGTTGAATTCCACTACTTCAATGTTAATGCCTTTTTTAGCAGCCAGTTTCTTTACATTGTCCATGATTTCAGCATGAGGACCGGCGGTAACACCAACCTTTACTACAGCAGGTTTAGTAGCTTGCTTGGGAGCAGCAGCTTCCTTTTTAGCTTCGGGCGCAGCGCCGCAGCCGGTTAAAGCAAATAAAGCACAGATAAGTGCCAGAACAGATAATTTTTTCATTATGATAGACCTCATTTCAGTTAGTTTATTTTTGTTTTATTTAGCTTGGCAGAAATGAAGTTTCCAAGGGATTGTACGATTTGCACTAAGACAATTAAAACAATAACAGTGATAATCATAATATCTAAACGGAAACGTTGATAACCATAGCGAATGGCAAGGTCGCCAAGACCGCCACCACCTAGAGCACCTGCCATAGCAGAGTAGCCGATTAAGCTAATAATTGCCAAGGTAATACCTAAGACGATAGAATGCATAGCTTCCGGTAAAAATACTTTGGTAATGATCTGCATCGGACTGGCGCCCATGGACTGGGACGCCTCGATTACCCCCGGATCTACTTCCAATAAGGAAGATTCAATAATTCTTGCAATAAAGGGTGCGGCAGAAATAGTTAATGGTACAATGGCTGCCGTAGTGCCAATGGAGGAGCCAACAATCAATCTGGTAAAAGGAATGATGGCTACCATGAGAATGATGAAAGGTGTGGATCTGGTGGCGTTAACAATAGCGCCAAGAATGGAGTTAATACCTTTGTTTTCCAGAATCTGACCTTTATCTGTAACAGTAAGAATGATGCCAAGAGGTAGGCCAATCAAGGTGGCCAAAATAGTAGAAGCAATGACCATGTACATAGTTTCATACAAGGATTTAGTTAAAAGTGCAATCATATCACTTGACATAGCCAATCACCTCAACTTTCAATTTCTTTTCTTCTAAGAAGTTCATAGCGTTTTAATGTGTTCGCTGTCACCTTGTAATTCAATGAGCAAGGAACCATAAGGAGTATCCTTGATGCTTTCCAGATTAGCCAGCAGGATGTTTACATCTACACCGTATTTTTTAATCAAGGTGGACATAACAGGTTCTCCTGCGCTGTCGCCAATAAAGGACAGACGGATTAAGGGACGGGCTCCATCTATATAAGTAGGTGACATGGGCATATTTTTGATCATGTCAGGCAATTCGTTATTTTGAATGCTGCTTACGAATTCCTTGGTAGTTGCTTTTTGCGGATTGGTGAAGATATCAAACATGGTACCTTCTTCAATAATATCGCCATTTTCAATAACGGCAACTCTATCACAAATCTCTTTCACTACTTGCATTTGGTGAGTAATTAAAACGATGGTGATATGCAGACGCTTGTTAATATCCTTCAGCAAATCCAAAATAGATTTAGTAGTTTGAGGGTCCAAAGCGGAGGTAGCCTCATCGCAAAGCAATACTTTAGGATCAGAAGCCAAGGCCCTGGCAATACCAACTCTTTGTTTCTGACCACCGGATAACTGGGAGGGATAATGCTTGCTTCTGTCTTGTAAGCCAACCAAATCAAGCAGAGCTTTTACCTTCTTATCAATAACAGCTTTGTCCTGACCTTGGATTTCCAAAGGGAAAGCAATGTTGTCGTAAACAGTACGGGAAGCCAGCAAATTAAAATGCTGGAAAATCATACCAATATTTTGTCTGGCCTTGCGTAATTGGGTAGCGTTCATGGCAGTTAATTCCTTGCCATCTACAATAACTTTGCCGGTGGTAGGAGTTTCCAGCATGTTAATGCAACGTACCAAGGTGCTTTTGCCGGCACCGGATAAGCCGATGATACCGTAAATCTCACCTGGCTTAATATGAAGGTTGGTGCTGTTTAAAGCAGCTACATCACCATGTTTGCTGGTGTATGTTTTGGAAACATTTTCTAAGATGATCATTAAGTTGTCCCTCGATTTCTCTGGTGGATAATAAAAAAGCCTCTTCATTATTATGAAGAGGACTAATTTGTCTTTGGTCTTCTTCATCTTTCAGGCCTGAGCCTGGTGGACTTGGCACCGTTCACTACGTGATGGTTGCCGTAGCTTCATCGGGCCATTCCCTCAGCTACTCTAGATGAATGCTATGAATTTTTTCTCATGCAATATAACGAAATATTACACCAGAGAGGTATATTTGTCAATAAGTTTTAAAAAATGTAATAAAAATAGTCCTACTCTCCTCAGAAAACGGGAAGGCAGGACTAGCAAGAGGGGGCAAAAGTCATTGTGCCTTGATTAAAAAGTGCACTGCTACATTAAGGGGACGAGTTTCTTTAGAGGTACGTATAGCTCTGCTGTTATCAAAACTAATAGCATAACGATAAGTATAGTTATTGTGGATAAGACCATCCTGCCTGTCAAACTTAGTAGCAAAGTAATTCTTGGTTCCGCTGGTATAGGTGCCGGAAGGGCGAAGATTATTTTCGTTCCAAGTACCGCTTTTCCAGGGCGTGCTTGTAGTACCATAATGAGCTATGTATTGGGGCGGAAAGGTGTAAAAGCTGCCATATATTAGCAAGGTGGTATCCTTTTGGCGTTCTAACAAATTTCCGGAGCTGTGCTGGGCATCATAGGAACCAAAGCCTCGCAAGAAACTGCCCATGGTAGTGTTAGGAGTAGTATTGCTGTGCAAAAGATTGCGCAGGATGCTGTATTGAGCTGGAATAAAACTGCCATCGCAGGGCAACCAAACGCCATTTTCCGTAGGTAGCACCTGAGAGGGCCAGGCGATAATGGTTCCTACCGGACAGCCTGTATTGGTATCTAGGCTACGGACCAGCTCTAAAGTAGCTCTGGGTTCTGTTTCATTTTTATAAAAAACTTTAATGGTAATATTTTTTTGGTGGCCGTTTGGCACCACATCTACCTGTTCAAAATAGGAAGCTGCTTCTTCAACCGCAGTTTTACTTTGTGTGGTTACCTTATCATAGTTGGTAGCCTTTAGCAGCTCTGCCTTGTCCTGGGCATATTCGTTGGCCTGAGCATTAATCTGGCTGGCATAGAGGGCACTGAACATAGTGTTAGAGATGTTGGCCGTGGCGGCTCCTATAATAGAAGTAATGATACAAAGGGCCAGTGCAATAACCAAGAGAGCTGAACCTTGTCGTTTTTTATTTATTGTTAGCTTATTGAAAAATTGCACAGTAGAACTCCTAAAATTTTATTGTCCAATGACTTTGCCGGAGTGAGGTGACTGCCACACTCTTTGGTCAAGGGAAACTTGTAAATAAAAAGTTTTGTTAGCATTGTCACAACTATAAGCCAGCTTAGTTGCCAGCTTAGGATCCAGTCCCATTTGCTTAAGAGTGGTGGTACTGATTTTCCCATCCTCGGTGGCAGCAGGGAAGGTGGCATTGTGAAAGCGATGCCAGGCAATGATTTGCCTTTCTAAAGCTAAGCCTTCCATGATTAATTCCTGGGAGGAAGAATCAGTACGCAGCTGTGTTAGGAAGGTATTAGGGCTGTTAGGTAAATTATGAAAAAATAACAATAATATGATACTTAGTACTGCAATTATTTTTACTAGCATATGACTCCTTATTCTGCTTTGATTAAAAGTTGACAGCAGTGTTGATGGGTACAACCTCCGTACCTAGTTGTTTATCTAAAATATAATTGCTGAAATTTATCTGGAAAACATAGGTGTAATTGTCCCTGCCATTGCCATCTTGCCTATCGAAGGCAGTGTCCTCCCAGGCAGCACTGTTGCCACCGGCAAAAACGCCTAGAGCAGGAAACATGGCGGTGGTAAAGTTTTTATAGCTTGTTTTCCAGCTATTGCTGGTGTAAGGGTTGTTGCCTATATATTGAGGTACATAGGTATAAAAACTGCCTTGTAATCTTTGTACCGCATCACTTTGTACGGCTAGCAAAGGACCGGATTTATGATTGTCGTCATAAGCGCCATAGCCTCTGAGAAATTTGCCACGTAAATCAGGCGTAGTGGAGCCGACTAAGCTTCTTAGAGTAGCATATTTTCCGGGAATTGTTTCGCCGGTGCATAGCAGCCAAGTGCCACCATCCAAAGGAAGAGAACCAACTGGCCAGGCAATAATGGAGCCGATGGGGCAGCCGGAGGATTTCCAGGCAGAACGGGTAAGCTGCAAGGTAGAGAGGGGAGTGGTTTCGTTGCCATAAAATATTTTAATGGTAATTTCTTTTTGTTTCATGGTGGAAAGCACAGGAGTTATTTCCTCGCCTACCGTTACTGCTTGAAAATAACCACTGGTAGCAATAGCACTTTTTGCTTCAGAGCTGAGCTTGTCATAGGGAGTGGTTCTTAGTAAGGCGGCTTTGTTTTGGGCATATTGGTCAGCTTCAACTTTAATTTTATTTATGGTAACAGTGCTGAACATGCTATTGGTAAGCCTGGCAGAAGTTAAAGCCGTAATCGAAGTAATAAAGCATAGTATTAATGCCATAGCCAACATGCCGGAACCGGCTCTATTCTTTTTTGGTAAAGTACAAAATATTTTCATGGCTGTTCCTTTTACAAAGCTTTGATAATAAAGTTAACTGCTACGTTCAGAGGAATGGTTTCTGTAGATGTGCGTAATAAACGGTTGTTATCAAAGGTGATTTATGTTTATAGGTGTGATTTTCTGCACTATTGCCACGCCTATCAAATTTCGTGTCGAATTTCTGGATATTGCTAAAGTTGCCGGTAAAGGGACCGGAAGCGGGGCAGGCGTAATTAATATTGAAGTAACCGCTGTTCCAAGGTTTGTTTGTTGTTCCCAGGTGAGCTATATACTGGGGAACATAGGTATAAAAACTACCTGTCAGGAGAGGATCACTGTCCATTTGTACGGCAAGCAAGTCTGCAGAAGCATGTTCTGCATCTACGCTGCCATAACCACGGAGAAACTTACCTCGCAAATCCGGGGTATTTCCTCCTACCAAGTTTCTTAAAGCACTATAGCTATTTGGGATAGTCTGGCCATTACAAATTAACCAGACACCACCATCACTAGGAGCGCTGCCAACCGGCCAAGCTAAAATGGAGCCAATGGGACAACCCATGTTATTCCAGTTGCTACGTTTTAGATGACGACTGGCACGGGGCGTAGTTTCATTGCCATAATAAATGGCAATGGTTATATTTTTTTGTTTTATCCCTTCTTGGACTGTTGTTTTTTCCGTACCTACATTTACCGACTGAAAATAACCTGTAGTACCAAGGGCGTGCTTAGTTTCGCTTTGCAAAGCGCCGTAGGAGGTAGACCTAAGCAGTTCTACCTTATCTTGCGCGTATTCTGCAGCTTGCACATAAATACCATTATTATGTACATTATTAAACATTACGCTAGCCAACTTGGAGGCAGTAAATCCGATGATAGAGGTAATAATGCACAGGGCAATGGCTAAAGCCAACATACCTGAGCCAGTTCGCTTCTTAAATTGATAACAGCAGCTTTGTTCCTTCATATATATCTCCCTTAAAGCTTTAAAATAAGACCAATATCGTCGCCGCTAAAGGAACTAGGCATCACGTCTCCGGAATTATTTACCCGATCGGGACCGTTGGACCAGATGGCATATTCATCTTCGGCATTAGTAAAGGTATAGTGATAAGTATTATCCCAAGCGTCCTTAATATCTTCTGCGCTTAAAAGCTGACGAATATTACCATTGGCATTGGCGGCTGTCAGAGTAGCCAGACTATTGGGCAGCTCACCATACATATATCTGTACCTGCCGATAGCTGAAGTAATAACGGCAATATTGCTGCGTGTCTGAGCAACACGTCCGCCTTTTAGATAAGTGGAAATATTTACCATGGCTACTGCTCCCATGGCAATGATGATGGCAATAGCCACCAGCAGCTCTATTAAGGTAAAACCTTTGTTTTTCTTGATGCTTTTGACCATTTGCTAAGGCCTCTTTCCTGTATTTGAATTGATTTTACCTAATTTCTGCACAAAGATAATGAGACCGAAGGAGTAATTCTCAGCCTAATTTTTTACTGAATAAAACCTTAGCCCTAGCACCAAAGACTTAAAATGAGAAAATAAACTTGACTTTTCCACTTTAGCGTGATAAATTAATAAAGTAATTTAAGGAAATATTTATGTACGGCAAGGAGGATGGACTATGTCGCTGAGAAATTCTTTAAACAAGTCCGATGTTAATCAGTTATTCAAAGCAATCTTAAGCTTACACACTGCTGAGGAATGTGATGCTTTTTTTGAGGATCTTTGTACCTTAAGCGAAGTAAAGGACATGAGCCAAAGACTGGAAGTAGCAAAACTCTTAAATCAAGGAGAAAATTACAATGCCATTGCTAAAGCCACAGGTGCTAGTAGTGCTACGGTTTCCAGAGTTAATAGATGCCTTCATTATGGCGCAGGTGGTTATAGGAAAGTCATGAAGGTCATAGATAAAGGAGCTGGCAACAATGACAGAAAATAAAATTTTGCAAATACCTTATGGTACTCGAGATGTGCTTCCCGGGGAAGCTAGAGCCAAAAGAGTTGTGGAAGATAAAATAGCTGCTAATTTCTTAGCTTGGGGCTATGATGAAGTAGAAACACCTACCTTTGAATATCTGGATACTTTTTCTTTGGGTGGCACAGGCGTTACTCAGGAAAGCATGAAGTTTCTGGATAGAAATAATAGAACTCTGGTGCTGCGCAGTGATATGACCACTCCCTTGGCCAGAATGGTTGCTACCAGATTGGATGTAAAACAATATGTTAAGCGTTTGTGCTATATTGCCAATATTTTCCGCTATGAAGAAACACAGGCAGGCAGACAATGCGAATTCTGTCAGGCCGGCGTGGAGGTGATGGGGGCAAAGGAGCCTATGGCAGATGCGGAGGTACTGGCTCTTGCCATTACCAGTCTGCAGGCTGCAGGGCTTACAGATTTTACTGTAAGCGTAGGACATGCAGCTTTCTTAAAAGGCTTGTTGGAGGAAGCTAAGCTTTCCGAAGAGAAAAAAGAAGAAGTTAAAGAGCTGGTATTAGCACACAATGCAGTAGGACTGGAAGGGCTGGTTAAGAGCTTAAAGCTAAAGCCTGAACTGAAGGATTTGTTCAGTAGCTTTTTCTTCCTGCAAGGCCATGTAAAAATGCTAAAGGACTTAACCAAAGTTATTAAAAACAAACAAAGCCTGGCTGCCTTGAAAAATCTTTTAGACATCTATGCTTTAGCTAAAGCTTATGGAGTAGAAAAATATTTAACCTTTGATTTAAGCTTAATTAGAAACTTTGATTATTACACAGGTATGGTTTTTGAAGCTTACACCCCTAATATTGGTTTTAATATTTGTGGTGGCGGCAGATACGATACTATGATGAAGGCTTTTGGTCAGAATGCACCTGCTACCGGGTTTGCCATGGGCATTGACCGTATTATCCTAGCCAGAAGACGGTTGGGAACAATTACCAAAGAATCTAGCTGGGATTACTTCGTAGCCTGGAAAAAGAGCAAACAAAAAGAAGCCCTGGTTCAAGCGGCTAAGCTAAGAGCTAAGGGTAAAACAGTTAAGGTTGCAACTCATGAGCTGAAGAAGGCAGATGCCCAGATTCGTGCTAAAGAAAATAATTGTCGAACACTGTTGTTCCTAGAATAGAAGGGGATGCACACAATGGATTACATAACAATTGCTTTGCCTAAAGGTAAGCTTTTTGCCAAGTCAGTTGACCTTTTGGCTAAAGTAGGTTTTACTGCTGATAACGTAGTAGAGGATTCCAGAAAACTAGTTATCACCAATGAGAAAACCAAAGTTCGTTTCATTATAGTAAAAACCATGGATTTGCCTGTTTATGTAGAATATGGGGCTGCTGATATTGGTATTATTGGCAAGGATGTACTTAATGAAGAAAAACGTGATGTTTACGAGCTACTGGATATGAAATATGGCAAATGCCGTTTAATGCTGGCTGTACCTGAAACTAAACGTAGAGCTAATCTTACGGATTATGCTCACCTGAGAGTTGCTACCAAGTATCCTAACAGTGCCAAAGAATACTTCAATAAATTAGGCATGCAAATGGAAATCATTAAGCTAAACGGCTCTATTGAATTAGGACCTTTGGTGGGACTTAGCGAAATGATTGTGGATATTGTGGAAACAGGTACTACTTTGAAAGAAAATAAATTAGCCGAGATAGATGTGGTTTATCCGGCGACTGCCAGATTAATTGCTAACAAGGTTAGTTTCAAATTGAAATTTGCCCGCATTAACAAACTGGTACAAGATTTGAAAGAGCTGTTAGCAAAGGAGCATATAAAATGAAAGTAATTGATGCAAGAAAATTAAACGCTAAAGAAATTAATGCCTTAATGCACAAAAAAGCTTTTGACGAGGCAGTGCTATCTCCCAGAGTACAAGAGGGCGTTACCCAAATGTTTGGTGCACCTCTTACCGCTGCCCAGGTAGTGGATAAAATCGTGGCCGATGTACGTAAAGAAGGAGACGCAAAACTCTTCTATTATACTAATCTGCTGGATCACTCCGGTGTTAACAAGAAGAATATTAAAGTTAGCAAGGCTGAATTTGCCCAAGCTCAAAAGTTAGTTAAGAAAGATACCATGGAAGCCATTAAGAGAGCCATTGCCAATGTTCGCAAATTCCATGAAGAGCAAATGCCTAAGACCTGGCTTACTCAAAGACCTTATGGTGCTATGCTGGGACAAAAGATGACGGCAGTGGACAGCGTAGGTATTTATGTTCCCGGTGGTACCGCTTCTTATCCCTCCAGCGTTATCATGAATGCTGTACCTGCTAAAGTAGCAGGCGTAGAACGTATTGTCATGGCAGCGCCTGCCGGCAAAAATGGCAAGATTAATCCTTATGTGCTGGCAACTGCTCAATTAATCGGCATTACGGAAATTTATAAGATGGGTGGCGCCCAAGCTATAGCTGCGTTGGCTTTTGGTACTGCTACTGTTCCTAAGGTAGCTAAAATTACAGGCCCCGGCAACATCTTCGTTACCTTGGCTAAAAAGGCCGTGTACGGGCACGTCGACATTGATATGTTGGCAGGCCCCAGCGAGATTTTAATCGTAGCTGATAAAACTGCTAACTACAAATATTTAGCGGCAGACTTATTAAGTCAGGCCGAGCACGATCCTCTGGCTTGTGCAATCTTGATTACAGATAATCAAACTCTGGCTAGAAAAGTAGGCAAGGAAGTAGAAGTGCAATTGGCTGCTTTACCTCGCAAGGAAATAGCTGCACAGTCCCTGGCTAAGCAAGGTAAAATTATTGTAGCCAAAGATATGGCAACCGTTATTGAAATGGCTAACCTGTCTGCACCTGAACATATGGAAATTAACACTGCCGAACCCTTCGCCATCTTACCGGCGATTCGTAACGCAGGAGCAATTTTCTTAGGTGCTTATTCTCCGGAGCCTTTGGGAGATTATTATGCAGGACCTAACCACATTTTGCCTACCGGTGGTACTGCTCGTTTTTATTCTGTCTTAAATGTAGAAACCTTCATGAAGAAAACCAGTATTATTGCTTATACCAAAGAGGCACTGGCTAAAGCTTCTGATGATATTATTGCCATGGCTAGCGCAGAAGGCCTTGCTGCCCATGCCAATGCCATCAAAGTAAGAAAGGATGCCAAGTAAAATGGTGAAAATGAGCCCACGTTTTAGCTTAAATCGTTTAGAAGAATATAAAGTTGAAACTGTACCTGATGCGGACATTGTAGTCAATGCCAATGAAACTAACTGGCCCTTGGCTAAAAGTCTGGTAGCGAAGTTTAAAAGCCAGATTGATAATTTTGCCTTCAACCGTTATCCTCCTATGCATGCTGAAAGTATTTGTAAGGTATTGGCGCAGGGACTGAAGGTGGAGGCAGATAAAATCATTATCGGCAATGGCTCCAGTGAGCTTTTGGAAAAAGCCTGCTATGCTTTTGGCGGCTTTGGCAAAAAAATTGCTTTTCCGTATCCTTCTTTTTCCATGTATGAAACCTATGCCCTTTTAGCTGATAGTACACCGGCACCTTATCCTTTAACTAAAGAAGGCTTTATAGATGCTAAGTCAGTAATTAATTTCTGTGCACAGCAGCACCCGGCTCTCCTCATTATCTGCAATCCTAATAATCCTACCGGTAACTTTAATGAACTGGCTGTGATGGAAGATATCTTAAAGAATGTGGATTGCCCCGTAATCATGGATGAGGCTTATATGGAATTTGTGGACCCTAACGATAAGTTTGGTTCACTGTCTACCTTAAGCTTATTAGATACCTATGATAACTTCCTTTGCCTGAGAACTTTTTCTAAGGCATATGGCTTGGCCGGCATGAGAGTAGGATATGGCACTGGTAGCGAAGAATTAATCAGGGTTATGCAAAAAGTTCTTTTGCCTTATCATGTCAATAATTTCTCTCTCCTTGTGGCAGAACTGGCTTATCAGGAACAGGATCTGTTACGCTCCAGAGTATCTGCGGCAGTAAGGGAAAGAAAGAAAATCAGCAAAGCGTTGGAAGACCTAGGCTTTAGGGTATTTCCTTCCGCTACTAATTTTGTAATGTTCCAGCCGCGGGAAGAACAAGCCTTCAGTCTAGTCAAAGCAGCTCTTAATATGGGATACAAATTGGAAGGTAATAATCAGGAAATGGCAGGAACCGTAATTTTTTCTCAACTGATGGGAGAAAAAATCTTAGTGAGAAACTTTAGCAAACATCCTGCTCTGCCTGGCGCTATTCGCCTGACGGTAGGAACGGAAGAAGAAAATGTAAAAATTATCCAGGTCTTGCAAAATATTTGCAAGATGGGTGAGGAGGCATAAGATGCGTACCGGGGAAATTACGAGAAAAACTTTAGAAACTGCTGTAACGGTAAAACTTAATCTGGATGGTACAGGGAAAACGGAGATTAACACCGGAGTAGGGTTCCTGGATCACATGCTGACTCTCTTGGGAAAACATAGCTTCATGGATTTAACGGTGCAGGCTCAAGGTGATTTGAACGTAGATTCCCATCACACCGTAGAAGACATCGGTCTTGCTTTAGGACAGGCTCTGCAACAGGCTTTAGGCAACAAAGCGGGCATCCATCGCTATGGTAGCTGCCTTTTGCCTATGGATGAAGCATTGGTTCAAATTGCCTTGGATTTTAGTGGCAGGCCTTTCCTGGTCTGGAACGCAGATATTCCCAGAGTAATGCTGGGCAATATGGAAGCAGAAATGTTAGAAGAATTCTTCCGGGCTGTGGCTATGGAAAGCAAGCTAACTCTCCATGTTAATTTACTTTATGGCAAGAATACTCATCACATGGCAGAAGCAATTTTCAAAGGCTTTGCCAGAGCGTTGGCTGAAGCGGTAGCAAAAGATGCCAGGGTAAATGGTGTGATGAGCAGCAAGGGGATATTATGACAGAAAAAATAGTTATCATTGACTATGGCATGGGTAATTTGCACAGTGTGAATAAAGCGGTGCTAAAGGTGGGAGGAGATGTGACTATTTCATCTGATCCCGCTGTCATTGCCAAAGCTGATAAGGTCATTCTACCGGGCGTAGGAGCCTTCGGTGATTGCATGGTTAATCTGGAGAAATATAAATTGCTGGAAGTGCTGCAGGATACCTTACACAGCGGAAAGCCTTTTTTGGGTATTTGCCTGGGTGAGCAATTACTGTTTGAGGGCAGCGAAGAAGCCCCCGGCGTCAAGGGTTTGGGCTTTTTTAAAGGTCAGGTAGAGAAGATTAAAACTCAGGAAAAAATTCCTCACATGGGTTGGAACAAATTAGCTTTAGCTGCGCCTTCGCCGCTACTTAAAGATGTAGCAGGTGAATATGTGTATTTCGTACATAGCTTTCATGCGGTGCCTTGTGATAAAAGCATCATTACTGCCACCTGCGATTATGGCACAACCATTACCGCAGCAGTAGGCAAGGGCAATGTGCAGGCTGTACAGTTCCATCCGGAAAAATCTTCTTCTGTAGGTATGAAAATATTAAAAGCATTTAAGGAGTGGCGGCCATGATTATTTTTCCGGCTATTGATATTAGAGGCGGACGATGTGTCCGTTTGGTGAAAGGTGAGTTCGACAAGGAAACAGTTTTTGCCGATGATCCTTCCCAAATGGCGGCTAAGTGGGCCAAATTAGGGGCAGAGTATTTGCATGTAGTTGATTTAGACGGGGCCTTAGCAGGCGGCAGTCAAAATATAGCAGCTATCCAAAAAATCTTAACGGTGTCTACCATGCCTGTGCAGGTTGGTGGCGGCATTAGAACAATAGCTCATATAGAAAGACTGCTGGGCTTGGGAGTGACAAGGGTTATTTTGGGTTCAGTAGCTGTAAAGAACAAGGCTTTGGTAGAAGAGGCTTGCCGTAAATTTCCCGGGAAAGTCATTGTAGGCATTGATGCTAAAGCAGGCATTGTTGCTGTAGAAGGCTGGGGGAAAAGCGGTAACATAGAAGCTACGGAGCTGGCCAAAGAAATGGCCCAAGTTGGCGTAGAACATATTGTGTTCACAGACATTGCCAGAGATGGCATGCTCAGTGGTGTTAATGTAGAAGCAACTGCCAAGCTGGCGGAAGCATCAGGTGTAAAAGTCATTGCTTCCGGTGGTGTGGCTAGCATAAATGATGTTAAAAATTTAAAGCCTTATGAAAACAAAGGCATAGAGGGAGTTATCATTGGCAAGGCTCTCTACACAGGGGCTATTGACTTGCCAGAGGCTATCAAGGTTGCCAAGGAGGCCTAACATGCACACGAAAAGAATAATTCCCTGTTTGGATGTGAAAGCAGGCAGAGTAGTAAAAGGCACTAATTTTGTGGAATTGCGAGATGCCGGTGACCCGGTAGAGCTGGCAGAAATTTATGATAAAGAACAGGCTGATGAACTGGTATTTTTGGATATTACTGCTTCTGTAGAAAAGCGCAAATCAGTGCTGGATGTTATCAATAGAACAGCCGGACAGGTTTTCATGCCCTTGACAGTGGGCGGCGGAATATCTACAGTAGAAGATATAAGGAATGCTCTGAAAGCAGGGGCAGATAAAACCTCTGTAAACTCTGCAGCGGTACGTAATCCTGATTTGATTCGGGATGGTGCTAAGTTCTTCGGTAACCAATGTATAGTGTTGGCAGTAGATGCTAAGCGCCGGGGCGAAAACTCTTGGGAGGTTTATGTTAACGGTGGCAGGACACCTACCGGCCTAGATGCCTTAACCTGGATTAAGAAAGCAGTAAGCTTAGGTGCAGGTGAAATCCTTTTAACCAGCATGGATGCTGACGGTACCAAGAATGGCTATGATATTCCCTTAACAAGGGCAGTATCAGAGGCTGTCAATGTGCCTGTCATTGCCTCCGGTGGAGCAGGGACTTTGGAACATTTCTATGATGTTTTAACTTTGGGTAAAGCTGATGCAGTACTTGCAGCTTCAGTTTTCCACTACAAAGAATTTACTATTAAGCAAGTCAAAGAATATCTAAATAGTAAAGGTGTGGAGGTAAGACTATGAAAATTGACGTAAGCAAATTGAAATTTGATGAGAAAGGCTTAATTCCTGCTATTATTCAGGATGTGAAAACAGATGCAGTACTTATGCTGGCCTATATGAACGGGGAGTCCTTAGCCCGTACCGTAGAAACAGGCTATACCTGGTTCTGGAGCAGAAGTCGTCAAAAATTATGGAACAAGGGTGAAACCAGTGGTAATGTGCAAAAGGTCTTGAGCATTGTTTACGACTGCGATGGCGATACCTTATTAATTAAAGTTGAGCAAACAGGCGTAGCTTGCCATACCGGTAATTATTCCTGCTTTAGCTATCCCTTATGGAATAGCGCTTCCGGTGAAAGCTTACCGGTAGCAGATAACAAATTGCCTACTGTTTTGTCAGATCTCTATAAGGTCATTCAAGACAAGAGAGAAAATGGTGGACCTAAGTCTTATACCAAATACTTATTTATGTCCGGACAAGATAAAATCTTGAAAAAGGTGGGCGAAGAATGTGCGGAAACCATCATTGCCTCTAAGAACAACAGTCAGGACGAGGTGGTTTACGAGATGAGCGATTTATGGTATCATTGCTTAGTATTACTTGCTTATCACAATATAACTCCCTGGACAGATGCTGGCTGAATTAGGCGGCAGAAGAAGTAAGGAGAATAATAGTAAATACTAAGGCGGGGAAAATTATGGCCAGACTATTTGGAACTGATGGTGTAAGAGGAGTAGCTAATTCGGAATTAACTCCTGATTTGGCTTTTAAGCTAGGCAGAGCAGCGGCACTTTATTTCGGCCGTGAAATAAAAACACCTAAAATCATTATTGGACGCGATACCAGGCTTTCCGGCAGCATGTTGGAAGCAGCCTTGGCTGCAGGTGTATGTAGCGCAGGTGGTAATGCCCATATTCTCGGAGTTATGCCTACGCCGGGGGTTTCTTTCTTAACAGAAGAAATGCAGGCTAGTGCCGGAGTAGTTATTTCTGCTTCTCATAATCCCTTTGAGGATAATGGCATTAAATTTTTCTCCAAAACAGGTCATAAATTGCCTGATGCGGTAGAAGATGAAATCTGCTGCCATTGTAGCAGCACCCATTGATTATACTCATGCACCTACAGGCTCTACCCTAGGTCGGGTTATTGAGGAAAGAGACAAAGCACAGCTTTATATTAACCATATTGTTAATAGTGCTTCTTATAGATTGAATGGACTTAAGATAGTCATGGATTGTGCTAATGGCGCTAATAGTGAAATTGCTCCTGCTATTTTAAGAACCTTGGGTGCACATGTTATTCCCATTTTCCATGAACCTAATGGCATTAATATTAATAACGGTTGCGGCTCTACCCATCTGGAAAATCTTCAAAAGAAAGTGGTAGAGGTAGGAGCTGACGTAGGTGTTGCTAACGATGGTGATGCCGACCGTTGCCTGGTGGTAGACGAAAATGGCGTAGCCATGGATGGCGATCAGATTATGCTGATCTGTGCTTTGGACCTTAATGGAAAAGCATCAATTAAAGATAATGTTCTGGTTACTACTGTTATGAGTAATGTAGGCCTTTCTAAAGCCATGAAGGAGCACGGTGGTAAATGTGTCAAGACTGCCGTAGGTGACCGTTATGTGCTGGAAGAAATGTTAAGGCATGGTTATAAGCTGGGTGGCGAACAATCCGGACATATTATTTTTGCGGATTACGCTAAAACAGGTCGATGGCATGCTTACCTGCGTAAAACTCCTAGGCTCCTTGGTTCGTCATAACTAAACCTTGTCTCAACTAGGTGGTCTTATGACCAAGTATCCGCAAATACTTGTGAACGTACGAGTAGCTAGTAAAAATGGCTGGGAAGATAATAAACCTATTAAAGACATAGTAGGCAAATATGCTACTCAGCTGGGAGATAATGGCCAGCTTTTGGTAAGAGCCAGTGGTACAGAGCCTTTGATTAGAATCATGGCAGAAGGACCTGACCAAGCTGAACTGGAAGAGATTGCCGAACAGATTGCTGAAGTAGTAAGAAAAGAATTGGCATAAAGATTATAGAATAAAATTAGACTGTCCACCTATAGTAGACAGTAGTTGACCAAATCACCAAAATATAGTATTATCACAGTATCACAAAGACGTGCCGCATGGGTAGCCGACCTGTGCGGCTCGTTGTGTGTCTAAGGAGGGCATGACAAAAAGCTTTGTGGATAGTAAGAGCGCAAGTACCAGACTGAGGTTTGGTAGACGAGGGAGAGGTTAATCGATAAGTCAGCGGATGCCTCTCGGTACGCTGCAACCGTAAGCAGGATACAAAGCCCGCAGGTAACTGCGGAGATAAAAGTCCTGTAGCAGACGGCATAACTTCATTTTATTAGGAGGATGCTTATGTGTGGAATAGTTGGTTATATAGGTAAAGCGCAAGCAATTAATTTTTTGTTGGATGGTATGGGCAAGCTGGAATATCGTGGCTATGACTCTGCCGGAGTTGCTGTTTATGATAAAGGGAAGATTAGCATTACCAAATGTGTTGGTCGCCTGGAGGCTTTGCGTGAAAAATTACAAGGCCATATGCCTACCGGCTCTGTTGGTATTGGACATACTCGTTGGGCTACTCATGGTCGCCCCAGTGACATCAATGCCCATCCACATGCTGATGAAAGTGGGCAATTTGTAGTAGTTCACAATGGTATCATTGAAAACTACATGGTTTTAAAGAATGACCTTATTGCCAAAGGCCATAAATTCATTTCTGAAACAGATACAGAAATAGTAGCGCATTTATTTGCTGATTACTATGATGGCAATATGGAAGAAGCTGTTAAGAAAGTCTTAAAGACTATTGAAGGTTCTTATTCCTTAGTATTTATGTGTGCCAAGGAACCTGATAAGCTGATTTGTACCAAGAAGTCCAATCCGTTGGTCATTGGCTTAGGTGAAGGCGAGAATTTCATTGCTTCTGATATTCCTGCCATTATTGCCAAGACCCGTCGTACCTTTATCATGAGTGATGGCGAAATTGCTACCGTTACCAAGGATAAGGTCTGGGTACAGGATATTAATGGTACTCCTATTGCCAAGAAGGTATTTGAAGTTAACTGGAATGCCGAAGCTGCTGAAAAGGGTGGCTTTGCTCATTTCATGTTAAAGGAAATTTACGAACAACCTAAGGCTGTACGTGAAACATTAACCGGTCGTCTGGACAAAGACGGTAAGGGTGTAACCTTTGCAGAACTCAACTGGACTGCTGATGAATTGAAAGCTATCAATAAAATATTTATCGTAGCTTGCGGTACTGCTTATCATGCCGGTATTGTAGGCAAGTATTATTTGGAGAAGTTGGCAAGAATTCCTGTAGAGGTTGATATTGCCAGCGAGTTTAGATATCGTTCTCCTATCATCGACAGCAGCTGCTTATGTATTTTTGTCAGCCAGTCAGGTGAAACCAGCGATACCTTGGAAGCTTTAAAGGAAGCTAGAAAATTAGGCGCCAGGACCGTAGCTGTAACTAACGTAGTTGGTTCTTCCATTTCCCGTGAAGCAGACCAGACTGTTTACACCTATGCAGGCCCTGAGATTGCCGTAGCTTCTACTAAAGCTTATACTACTCAATTGGTAGTTATGCTGCTCTTAGCTCTTTATGTAGCTAAGCTAAGAGGCAAGATTACTACTGAAAAGATGAGCAGTTTAATTACTTGCATAAAAGAAGTTCCGGACCAAATTCACAAAATCTTGGAAAACGTGGAACCTATTAAAGTCTTTGCTAAGCAATATGGTAGTGCTGAAGATGCCTTCTTCCTTGGTAGATCCTTGGATTACGCTGTAGCCTTGGAAGGTGCTTTGAAGCTAAAAGAAATTTCCTACATTCACGCGGAAGCTTATGCCGCCGGTGAATTAAAGCATGGTACCTTGGCTTTGATTGTGGAAGGCGTGCCCGTAATTGTCCTGGCTACTCAGCCCCATGTTTACGACAAGACTATTAGCAACCTGCAGGAAGTTAAAGCCAGAGATGCTATTGTCATCGGTATCGGCATGGAAGGGGACAAGAAGTTGGCGCAACATGCTGACAGTGTAATTTATGTTCCTAAGACTGATGAGGACTTAGCACCTATTTTGGCTGTTATTCCTTTGCAGCTGATTGCTTATTATGCAGCTTTAACCCGTGGTTGCGATGTTGATAAACCTCGTAACTTGGCTAAGTCTGTAACCGTAGAATAGTTTTAAATCCACCTTGGCCGATTACTACTCGGCAAGGTGGATTTTTTATGTTATGATGTAGCTGTATGGAATAGGGGAAGGTGAAAAAGTGAAATCTAACGGAAAAAAATTAGGAGTTCTAGGTGGGATGGGCAGCGCTGCCTCTGCAGAATTTTTACGTATTCTGTCAGCTAAAGCGCCTGCTACCAACGATCAGGAACATCCTGTAGTTTATATGATAGCAGATAGCCAGATACCGGACAGGACTGATGCCATTTTTGGTAAAGGTGCTGATCCTACCCAACAACTATACAAGGATTTGGTGCAGCTGTCTGAGCTGGGAGCAGATGTACTGGCAGTACCCTGTAATACAGCACATTATTTCATAGATAGATTTGCTGATCCGCTGCCCAAACCATTGATTCATATTATTGATGAAACAGTTAAGGCTGCCAAGGTTATGAGCCCTGCCGGAGTGTGGATGATTTCTACCTTAGGTACCTGGCAAACAGGACTGTATCAAACTTATGCAGAAAAACATGGACTGCCTTTAAATTTTCCTAATAAGGAACAACGGGCCATGCTGCAACTGATTATCATGGAAGTTAAAGCTAATAAGTTGCCAAGTGCAGGGGCTAAGATTAAAAACGTAGTCGACGAGTTGTGGGCCGTAAAAAAGCTGCCCATTATGACAGCCTGCACGGAATTGCCTTTAGCTTATGCTGCTTCAGGGTTACCCATAGATAAGGAAGTATCTAGTTTAACGGCATTAGCTGATGCATGTATTAAAGAACTGTATAAATAAAATGACGATAAGAGTGTAATTACAACTCTTATCGTCGTTTTTTTGTTCAAGTTTAAATTGTCATATTTTTTATATTTGTTGGCAGTAAGCTTTCAGTTGCTTTCCGGTGGTAAAGCTTATTTCTTGTCCTTAAGCCAGGACATCATACCACGTAATTTAGCTCCAACTTTTTCAATAGGATGTTCGGCATGAATGCGACGTTCAGCCAAGAAGTGTGCTCTGCCGGCAGCTCTGTTTTCCAAAAGCCATTTATTGGCAAAGGTACCATCTTGAATTTCGGCAAGGACTTGTTTCATGACTTTTTTTGTTTCCGGAGTTACGATTCTTTTGCCTGTTTCGTAATCACCATATTCTGCTGTATCGCTGATAGAATTGCGCATGTGGGTCATGCCGCCTTCATACATCAAGTCAACAATTAGTTTCATTTCATGGAAACATTCAAAGTAAGCAATTTCCGGTTGATAACCGGCTTCACATAAGGTTTCAAAACCATTGCAAATTAAACTGGTAATGCCACCACACAGAACAGCTTGCTCACCAAAAAGGTCAGTTTCTGTTTCTTCCTGGAAGGTTGTTTGGATAACACCGGCTCTGGTACCACCGATGCCGCGAGCATAAGCCAAGGCCAAATCAAAGCATCTGCCGGTAGCATCCTGCTCTACGGCAAATACATCGGGCACACCGCCACCTTCGGTGAAGGTGCGACGTACTAAATGACCAGGACCCTTAGGTGCAACCATGAAAACATCGATATCGTTTTTGGGAACAATTTGCTTAAAATGAATATTAAAGCCATGGGCAAAGGCTAAAGCACTGCCAGATTTTAGGTTGGCAGCAATCTCGCTTTTATATACATCGGCCTGCTTCTCATCGGGAAGCAAAATCATGGTAATATCGGCTTGCTGTACTGCTTTGGCAACTGTCGTTACAGTTAAACCGGCAGCTTTAGCTTTCTCTGCTGACTTACTGCCTTCATACAATCCAACTACCACATTAAGCCCGTTGTCACGTAAATTTAAAGCGTGAGCCTGTCCTTGATTGCCATAACCGATAATAGCTACTGTCTTTCCTGCGATTACATCCCAATTTACATCTGTGTCATAAAAAACTTTTGCCATAATAAAGTCTCCTTTTAAAGTAAATTAAAATAATATGCTAACCTCTTGAAGAGGGATAACAACTTAATGATGATTACCTGCGTACCACTTCACAAACTGTATTGCCACCCGGCCATTTCTTCCTGAGTGCTCCATTTCCCAACGTACGCCCTGCAGGCGGAGCTGCTCATCGGTAAGAGAATATCCCAGCTTGCCTAGTTCCTTGGCGATTATCTGCAAATACTCTTCCTGGGCAAGCTCACCATAATGTAAAATCAGACCAAACCGATCTGACAAGGAAATGGCTTCGTTTAAGCTATCACTGCGATATACCTCATCTGCCTCGTCATTGCGGTCCACCCAGGTTTCTTTTAGCAAGTGGCGTCTGTTAGAGGTAGCATAAATCAGTACATTATCCGGTTGGGGAGTCAGGCCTCCGTCCATTACTGATTTTAAATGCTTATAAGCTGATTCATTTTCATCAAAGGATAAATCATCTAAAAACAGAATAAACTTTTTGTTCCTGATGTGACCTAGCTTGTTCATAAGGGTGTCCAGTCCTTGTAACTGGGACCGGGTGATTTGTACCAGGCACAAGCCCTGAGTATGGTACATATTGACAAGAGCTTTAACGGCAGTAGATTTACCGGTACCTCTGGCACCTGTTAACAAAGCATTATTGGCTTGCTTACCGGTTATAAAGTTTTCGGTGTTTTGGCGCAATCTTTCTCTTTGTCTTTCGTAACCAATTAGGTCATTGTAATCAAGCAAAGGAAATTTTTCGATGCCTCTTAAATTACCATCGTCATCTAATTTAAAAGCCATATAGCGTGCCAAATCGCCACTGCCAAATTTTTTGTAATGTTCTAAGAGAAAAGCTGCAGCCTCTTTGGCATTTGTAGCTTCGTGCAGGCCTTGCAACAGCCTGGAGAGATATGTGAAATTTGCCACGTTGGTTGGCTGATAGTCAGACAATAAAGGTGAAACTAAATCATTTGCAGCCGTAAGGTGTAAATATGGCCAGAGAATTTCCAGGTCTTTCTCCAACGCTTTAGAGAGGCTTTCGCCTGCTTTGCCATATCTTTCAATGGATTGAGCGGCTGTATTTTTGCCTTCCCCTAATAGATAAATGAGATAGCTGACGGCTATATTTCCCTGTAAACCTAAGGCTTCAGCTCTCTCTAGCAAGAGTCCATTTAGTTTACTCTGCTGCAGCTTTTTTTCTTTTTCCGGGCCTTTGCTCTGTATTCGTACTTCTTCCTCTAGGGCCATAACTACAGGATTTTTTAAAATATTACGACATATAGTCAGGTATTGTAAGCTTTGGTAACACATGGGGAAACACCTCCATTAGTCATATTTCTTGTGATTGGTATAAAAAAGATAAAAAAAACCGTCCCTTGTTTAGCAAGGGACGGATAAACCGTTGTACCACCCTATTCATGTAAAATGAAAGCGATAATAAATTTTTACAACGTACTAACATACGCGTTTTCGTTAAACGGGAAAAGCCCGTCGATGCTTAATGACTATCTTCAGCATCGCTCCTCCGGGAAGATTTTCATCTATCCGCAAATACCGGCTCGCACCAAACGCCGGCTCTCTGATTTTGCTAAGATACACTACTTTGTCCCATCATCAGATTTGAAATATGATGTTTACAATGTTTACAGTATCTAAACTGAAATTGTGTTAATATTACCAAAATGTTACAGGTATGTCAAGGATTTTTAGAAAAATAATAAAAAAAGTGGGACAGGGGACGGTACTTTTGTCCCACACGGGATATCGTGGGACAAAAGTACCGTCCCCTTGTCCCAAAAACTGACGAAAACACCATTAGGGACAGTGTCGCATTTTTTGAAGCAGCGCAAACTGTCCCCAATTGGCTATAATCCTGTACCATCAAAGGCAGGAATAAACTGCTCATCAGCAGAGTCCTCTTCTTGAATAAAACCATCCTCGATGGAACTGGACAGGAGGTAGTCCTCTGCTTTTTTATATTCCTGGGCAGTAAGCTTCCGATTGATTTCCGGGTATTGGCTGGCTAGACCATGGGGAATGTATTGGTGCATTAGGCTAAACATTACTTCTCCGGGCTTAAAGTTTTCGCATACCCAGTCCATGACTTTTTTACTGTCTTCTACTTGTCCGGGTAAAATTAATGACGGATAATGATACCGCTCTTCATCATACCGGCTTCGTCTAAAACATAGGGACCGGTTTGGGCGTACATTTCTTTAATGGCAGCTGTTGCCACAGCAAAATAATCCCCGGCGTGGCTGTAGCGTTTGCTTAATTTGCCGGAAATATATTTTAAATCAGGCAGATAAATTTGCACCTTGCCCTTTAGTTGCTTAAGTGAGGCCACGCTTTCATAGGTACCGGTGTTGTAAACTACAGGCACAGGCAACGGCTCCTCCAAAGAAGCTAAAACTGCTTTTAGATAGTGGGTAGGAGTAACCAGATTAATATTGTGAGCGCCCTCTTTAATCAGCTTGTCGTAAAGAGCCCGTAATTCAGGAATAGACAGCTCCTTGCCTTTGTTTAAGTAACTGATTTCGTAGTTTTGGCAGAATACGCAGTGGAGATTGCAACCACTAAAGAAGACTGTGCCGCTACCACGAGTACCGCTAATACAAGGTTCTTCCCAAAAATGCAGGCCTGCTCTTGCCACATGGGGCAAAAGCGGCATTTGGCAAAAACCCAGGGCACCTCGGTCAGCACTGCTGTTTTCTCTTGCAATATTACATTGTCTTGGACAAATCATACAGTTATTCATAATGGGTATATTATAGCACAAAGGTTAACGCTGGTAAAAAAGATGACAAAAGGGCCGTCCCCTTGTCAGCTTTCGTGTTATAATATACCAGCAGGGAGGCAGTGTGATGAAATTAATTCCGTATGGAAAGCTCTTGCTGAGGACTCACTTCAGCGTAGATAAAGTAGAAAAAATAATTGGCGAGCATGCCAAAAAAGTAGACATAGAGAAAGGCTTTTATGCGCAGAGAGCCGGTATCTTCATGGGCAAAATAGTAGGCAATAAATTTGCCATTGGACCTTTGTTTTGCTGGCGGCTCTGCGGACAGACCATGTTTATTGGTGAAGTGAAGGAAGATGACGAGGGCACCTATCTGGATATTGTTACTCGTGGCAGCTACGCTCAATGTATCTTTTTATTGGCTGCTTTTTTTTGGATTACCTGGTATAGCTATAATAATCTTTCCATCCATGCTACCATAGCTCAGGTTATTGTTTTCCTGGGTGTTTTGGGTTTTTTCGTTCATTGTTTTTGGGAAGATGTGAATAATTTTAAAGCCTATCTTTGCGAAATATTGGAGGCTAGGGAACCGGGGGAGAAATAGGCCCTGCGTTGACAATAAATCACTCGAAATATATAATTAAGTACGGAAGTCATGTGACTGACGGAAGTGGGATACCACAGGGGAGCATGATTATTTAAGCCGACCGTCTGGGCAAAGTCGCCTGGAGGCTGGCTTTTTTTAAAGGGAGGAAACAACATGAAAGAATTAAAGTTAAAGTATGGTTGTAATCCTAATCAAAATCCTGCCAGATTGTTTATGGCAGACGGTAGCGACCTACCGGTGGAGGTATTAAACGGTCGTCCCGGTTATATTAATTTTATGGATGCGCTAAATAACTGGCAGTTGGTGAAGGAATTAAAGGAAGCTACAGGCTTGCCTGCTGCTTCTTCTTTTAAACACGTTAGTCCGGCCGGAGCTGCCGTAGCAGTTCCTCTTAGCGACACCTTAAAGAAAATTTATTTTGTTGATGATTTGGAATTATCTCCACTGGCTACTGCTTATGCCAGAGCCAGAGGTGCAGATAGAATGTCTTCTTATGGCGACTTTGTAGCTTTGTCCGATATTTGCGATGTACAAACTGCCAAGATGCTGCAAAGAGAAGTATCTGATGGTGTTATTGCTCCCGGCTATACCGATGAAGCTCTAGCTGTTTTAAAAACCAAACGTAAAGGCACTTACAATGTAGTTAAGATTGATCCTAACTATGTTCCTGCCGAAATGGAAACCAAGCAGGTTTTTGGTGTTAGCTTTGAGCAAAAGAGAAACAACATCAAAATCACTGATGAAATTTTCAAGAATGTTCCCACCAAGAACAAAAACTTTACGCCGGAAGCTAAGAGAGACTTAATCGTTTCCTTGATTGCCCTAAAATATACGCAATCCAATTCTGTTTGTTATGCTAAAGATGGACAGACCATTGGCGTAGGCGCAGGACAACAATCCAGAGTTCATTGCACAAGACTAGCCGGTGGTAAGGCTGATAACTGGTGGATGAGACAAAATCCGAAAGTGTTGGCTCTGCCCTTTAAGGTAGATATTCGTCGTCCTGATCGTGATAACACTATTGATGTTTTCATTTCCGATGATTATAATGATGTTTTGGCTGATGGTATTTGGCAACAGTTCTTTACTACCAAGCCGGCACCCTTGACCAAAGAAGAAAAGAGAGCTTGGCTGGATAAAATGACTGACGTAGCTCTTGGTTCTGATGCCTTCTTCCCCTTTGGCGACAACATCGAAAGAGCCCACAAGAGCGGTGTAAAGTTTATTGCCCAAGCCGGCGGGTCTATTCGTGATGATAATGTTATTGCTACCTGCGACAAGTATGATATCGCTATGTGCATGACCGGCATCAGATTGTTCCACCATTAATATGATAAGTAGAGGTGTGTTTTAAGAACCATGGAAGAAATTCAAAATAATCACAGAGTAAGAAATATAGCTATCGTACTTGTTGTTTTAGCTATAATTGGTGGTGCGGCCTTCTATTTCTTTTATTGGTTAAAATCACCTCAATATAGTTTGACCATCATTAGGGACGCGGTAAAAAAGCATGACGTAGCAACCTTTGAAAAATATGTAGATGTCAATAATATTAATTCCAAGGGTATTGATGCCATGTTAACTGCTACGATTTCTCCTGATGATGCCCAAAATCCTATTTTAGAAAATATGATTTTCTTGGTGAAAAATGTGGCACTGCCACATTTTAACAGCCAGATGAGAATCTATGTAGAGACAGGCAGCTTCGCTCCCTTAAAAGCAGACGACCAGGGGCAACAGATTGCCGCAGCAGCGGCAGCTCGGACCGGGCTGGAGAACTTAACCTTTAAGAGTATTACCAACACAGACAGAAAAAATGATACGGCTATCGTGACCTGCCAATTGCGAGACACCAAGCTAAATAAAGATTTTACCTTGCAGCTTTTGCTACAACGTTTGCCTAATCAAATCTGGCAGTTGAAAGAGATTACTAATCTTGGCGAATTCCTAATAGCTCACGATGATGCTGTTTCTGCCCAGCTAAGTAAACTTAATGAACCTATCAGCAAAGAGATTGACAGCAAGGTAGAAGTCGTTAAAGATGGTTCTAAGGTTTACAAGATTGAGAGAGTTGATGAAACGGTCAGCGGTGTTACTGTTCCTACGGTGCAGGCAGCCTTTTCCTTTAAGCTTTTGGATCCTAATGTTACCAGAGTCAGAGGTAATGTGGAATTCTATGATAAGGATAATCAGGTGCTTTTCTCCAGAGCTTTTGATTCGGAAGGCAAGGACCTTTCCCAACAAAAGGATGGTATTTGGAGTTTTGCGGATGCTTGGCGTCTCAATTCCTTTGATACCATGGATAAGAAACTCCTTGCAGCTGATATGTCTACCACTAAGGGCGGTATTATTTTTACCGGTGTTACCTTAAAGAATGGTAAGGAAATCAATTTTCTTACGGAGTTACCTGAATAATATTTTATAAAATACTATTGTAGATTAATCTAATTTAAAAAACCTGCAACTTAAGCAGCTATGCTGAGTTGCAGGTTTTTTATTTTTCCAAAAAGCGTTGACAAGCGTAGTAGGCAACCAGTAAAATAAAATTGTTCCAGGTAAGTTAAACATTGCAAGCTTGCCAGGTTGATATGAGGAGGATAGAAAGGAAAATTCGCATGGATGTCTTGCAAATTATTCCCAACCTATTGGTTAAGACCATTACCTCGTTAAACAAACTTTTTTGGGGCGACTTAATTGTCGTAAGTTTCCAGGATGGTAAAACACAGTTTGGTTTATCCCTCTTAGTAATCCTGTTAGTTTCTGCAGGAGTATATTTTACTGTCCGCACTCGTTTCCTGCCTTTTCGTTTGTTTCCGGAAATGCTTAGGTCAGCGTTTCGGGAGATAGATGATGGAGGCGGCAAGGCTCAGGCCATTACCGGTATTCAGGCTCTTATCATCGCTACCGCCAGTAGAGTAGGGATGGGAAACCTGGCGGGAGTAGTAGCTGCTATTTCGGTAGGTGGGCCGGGAGCAGTTTTTTGGATGTGGGTGTCAGCCATTATTGGCTCGGCCAGTGCCTTCATCGAAGCAACTTTGGCCCAAATTTACAAAGAACCGGACCCTCTCTATGGTGGCTATCGAGGTGGCCCGGCTTATTTTATGAAGAGAATGAGACTGATTACTCATATTAAAAGGGCCGATGTTTTCGTAGACGATGTTCAGACTAAGGCAGACTATCTGGATAAAGATGGCACCACAGGCTACACTCATGGCTGCCATTATAATCTGCTGGGCTGGTTCTTTGCCTTGTCAGGGTTAATTTGTTGGGCAGGCATTAGCCAGGTTATTGCCAACTCCGTTACCTCAGCCTTTAAAACTGCTTTTGCAGTGCCACAGGTAATAACAGCAGGTGTGTTAGTAGTACTGTGCGGTGAAATAGTACTACGCAAGAATGCTACAGTGAAGGCTCTTAGCAAAATTGTACCTTTGGCAGCCAGTGCTTATCTAATAGTAACTGTTGTTATTTTTCTCTTAAACATTACTGCTGTGCCTGCTGTCTTAACCAGAATTGTTACGGAGGCCTTTGGCCTTAGGCAAGCAGTGGGTGGCGGTTTGGGTGTAGTGGTAATGAACGGGATTAAGAGAGGCCTGTTTTCCAATGAAGCAGGCAGCGGGTCAGCACCTTGTGCTGCAGCAGCCGCAGATGTTGCTCATCCTGTTAGTCAGGGCTTGATACAGTCTCTGGGTGTCTTTATTGATACCTTGCTTATTTGCAGCTGCAGTGCCTTTGTCATGCTGCTGGCTCCTGAAGAAGTAACACAAGGCCTAACCGGCATGGAAATATTACAAGCAGCTATGAATTATCATCTAGGCTCCTTTGGTGCTATCTTTGTGGCCATCATTATTTTCCTACTCAGTTTTTCCAATGTGGTAGGAATTTTATTTATGCCCGCAGTAATATTGCCTATTTGTTTGGGGATGTGTGGTATGCCCAGACAGGTTACAAGCTGTTTGCCTTGGTGATGATTTTCATTGGGGGCATTGCAGCCTATGAGATTGTGTGGGAGCTAGGTGATTTAGGCGTGGCTCTCATGACCGTCTTTAATATGATGGCTATTTTACCATTGTCCTCTCAAGCTCTGTATGCACTCAGAGATTATGAACAGAAATATATGAATAATCACAAACACTCAGAATTGGTCAGGTACTAGGAAGAATGAGGCTTGCGAGTGAAACTGGACATTCTCGGTCCGTTGAGCGAGCAAACGCAAATTCTGACAACGTAATTGGCCGATTATGAGTGTTTGCTAGAAAATGAAGGGAGAAATTAATTATGGAAAATATGAAATTCGCCCCCGAACCCTTTAAAATTAAAATGGTGGAAAAAATAGGTAATTTAACCAAAGAGGAAAGAAAGACTGCCATTAAAAAAGCAGGCTACAATACTTTCCTGGTAAAATCAGAAGAATGTTTTATCGATTTGTTAACTGATTCTGGTACCAATGCCATGAGTGACAGCCAATGGGCAGGACTAATGATGGGTGATGAAGCCTATGGTGGATCCAGAAATTTTTATCATCTGGAAGACGCAGTGAAAGACTTATTTGGTTTTGCCTATGTAGTACCTACCCACCAAGGCAGAGGCGCCGAAAACATCTTGTCATCCCTAACCATTAAGCCCGGTGATTACATTCCAGGTAATATGTATTTCACTACTACCCGTTTTCACCAGGAAAGAAATGGTGGAACTTTCCGAGATGTAATCATTGATGAAGCTCATGATCCCAATGCTATTTTAGATTTTAAGGGCAATGTGGATTTAAAGAAATTCCAAGCCCTTATTGATGAGGTTGGCGGTAAAAAGATTCCTTATATTTGTCTGGCTGTAACTGTTAATATGGCAGGTGGACAACCTGTTTCCATGGCCAATATTAAAGCTGTTTCCGAGCTGGCCCACAAGCATGGCATCAAGGTTATGTATGATGCTACTCGCTGTGTGGAAAATGCTTACTTTATTAAAACCAGAGAGCCTGGTTATACCAATAAAACCATCAAGGAGATTGTTCACGAAATGTTCTCCTATGGTGACGGCTGTACCATGTCAGGCAAAAGGACTGCCTTACCAATATTGGTGGTTTCCTGTGTATGAATGATAAAGATTTGTATGTTAGAGCCTGCGGCATGGTGGTGCAGTTTGAAGGCATGCCTTCTTATGGTGGTATGGCAGGACGTGATATGGAAGCAATGGCCATTGGTATTAAAGAGTCTGTAGAGTTTGACTACATTAGTCACCGGGTTAACCAAATCCGTTATTTAGGTGAGAAGCTGGAGGCAGCAGGTATTCCTATGGTCAAGCCTTTTGGTGGCCATGCCATTTTCATTGATGCCAGAGCCTTCCTGGACCACTTAAAGCAGGAAGAAGATTTTCCATCTCAAGCTTTAGCCTCCGCACTCTATGAATATTCCGGAGTGCGCACCATGGAACGTGGTATTATTTCTGCCGGCCGTGATCCTAAAACCAGAGAGAACCACGTACCTAAGCTGGAAACAGTTCGTGTCACCATTCCGCGCCGAGTTTACACCTATGCCCACTTGGACTATGTAGCAGAAGCCATCATTCAGCTGTATAAGAGACGCAGAGATATATCTGGGTTAAGATGGACCTACGAGCCGGAGGTACTGCGCTTCTTTACCGGTAGGTTTGAACCGAAGAATGGTGAACTGATTAAAGGCTACTAAGCATAAAAAATGTTTTTTTGGATAGTTCCAGATTTTTGTTCCATTGTATAATAAAATGTGCTTTTCACTACAGCGGTAACTATAGCGAAGGAGACAGAATCATGACTATGACAAGAAGGACAAGGAGAATTTTTGCGAGGGTAGCAGTATTAAGTATTGCTTTTACGGCAGGAGCTTTTTTGGCAACTTACTGTCGGGGCCGGGGCAAGTTATGGCCGCAGATACGCACAAGGTTTTACAGCAAGAATCTTTATGGAAAGTGCAGAAGGCTCGTAATAAAATTGTGGTTGTAAGTGATTTGCATTTGGCGTAGATGATAAATTTGCGGAAAATGTTCAAAACAGACCACGCTTTGTGGAATTTCTAAAGCGCTTGCAAAAAACTAAGGATGTGCGGGAATTGGTCATAGGCGGAGATTTCGTGGACGAATGGTTTTTACCATTGGATTATGGCCCGGTGCAAGATTTTTCCCAATTCTTTTGAAAGTAGTTAAAAATAACCAAAGTGTTTTTGACGAACTAAATAAAACCATGGCTTCCGGCATTAAAGTTGTTTATGTTATTGGCAATCACGATATGAACATCCCCACAGGGTTTCTAAGCAAGGTCATGCCCGGTCTTGTAGAGATTCACGATGCCAAGGGCTTGGGTAGATATATTACCGGTGACAGAGACGAAATAGTTATTGAACACAGTCATCGTTATGATCCTTATTCTGCTCCTGATATGCTAACCAATAAGGAACTATGCAAGAGTGATGATACTATGTATCCGCCCGGTTATTTTTATGCTAGGATGGGAACTAGCTGGGTTATGGAGAACAGACCTAAAATTTCCAAGAATTATCCCGTGCTAAGTAAGGTGCCCAAGGCTACCGATACTGACCAAATGGGTGCCTTACGTCTATGCCAAAACTTTGGAAAGCCTATTTAAGCGCATTACAGAAAAAAGTAATTTTACGGACAAGGTATTTAAGGTTGCTACCTGTGGTTTTAAAGGCAGCTATTCTTTACAGGATATGTATCCGGTAGAGCAACAGGACGGAACAATTTCAGCACCTGTCTTGTTCCGCAATTTCCAGAGAACCTGGGATGAGCGTCAAAAAATTAATGATGTATGGGTGAAAATTCCTTTTCAAAAAGCAGGAGCTAGTGCCGGATCTGCACAATATTACTCTGAGTGTGCTACGGAGCAATATCTTAAGAGAACGACCAAGCCTTTTGATGTAGTTGTTTTTGGTCATACGCATATACCGGATTATCAGCGCCAAGGGACTAAGGTCTATGTTAATTCTGGAACCTGGGTTGATCACAACTCTGACTTTCCTGATGCTACCAGGACCTTTGTAGTAGTGGAAACAAATCGTAACAAAGACAAAACTTCCTTGTATATGTACAAAGAAGATGGGTCTCTCAGCGATTTATCTAAAAACATTCTTTCAAAATAAATTTGAAAAACAGAGCCTTGCCTTGACAATGGCTCTGTTTTTATTTATAATGCTAGCAATAAACAAATATTAGCAATACAAAGACGATGACGGGAATAAGATTTATTGGCAGGTCTGTAGAGAGTCGGCGCCAGGTGCAAGCCGATGACGTGCGGTAAATGTATACTCACCCCTGAGTTGCTGGAGCGATATGTAGCGCCAGACGGTAGGCACTGTTAAAAGCCAAAGCCTTGTTAGAGGCCTAAGGGTTATGGTAACATAACCAAATTAGGGTGGTACCGCGTGGAGTTATCCTCGCCCCTTATTATATGGGGCGAGTTTTTTATTGCCTCAAATCGAAGGAGGAATACAGTTATGCATGCACCAATTAAAAAATACAAACCATTTGAGGGGGTCAAACTGCCAAATAGGCAGTGGCCCAACAGGACCATTACGAAACCGCCTATTTGGTGTAGCGTGGATTTAAGAGATGGTAATCAGGCATTGATTACTCCTATGCAGCTGGAAGAAAAACTAGAGCTGTTTAAAACTCTGGTTAAGATTGGTTTTAAGGAAATCGAAGTAGGTTTTCCTTCTGCTTCAGAAACAGAATATGAAATTCTACGGACTTTGATTGAAAAGAATTACATTCCTGACGATGTACGGTACAGGTTCTAGTGCAAGCCAGAGAAAAATTAATTCGCAAAACCTTCGAAGCAGTAAAAGGTGCTAAGAATGTTATTGTACATTTCTACAACTCCACTTCTACCTTGCAAAGAAAAGTAGTATTCCAAAAAGGCAAGGCAGGTATCACTGAGATTGCGGTAGAAGGTGCTAAATTAATTCGTGAATTAACGGAGAAAGAAATTGCTACCAGCGGTGCTAATATCCGTTATGAATATTCACCGGAAAGCTTTACCGGTACGGAGATGGACTTTGCCGTAGATATTTGTGAAGCAGTGCTTGATACCTTGGGAGCTACTAAAGAAAAGCCTGTTATCATCAATCTGCCGTCTACGGTAGAGATGTGTACGCCCAATACCTACGCAGATCAGATTGAATACTTCATCAGTAAAATGAAAAATAGGGATAGAGCTATCATCAGTCTTCATCCTCATAATGACAGAGGCACCGGTGTGGCGGCTACTGAGCTGGCCCTCTTAGCCGGTGGCGACAGAGTGGAAGGAACACTGTTTGGCAACGGGGAAAGAACAGGCAACGTAGATGTTGTTACCCTGGCTCTTAATATGTACACCCAAGGTGTAGATCCTAAACTGGATTTCTCCCATATCAATGATCTGAAAGAAATTTGCGAACGTGTTACCAAGATGCCCATTGGGGCAAGACAGCCCTACGCAGGAGAATTAGTTTTCACAGCCTTCTCCGGCTCTCATCAAGATGCTATCAGGAAGGGCTTGGAATATATGGCTAATACCAATACTCCTTATTGGGAAGTTCCCTACCTGCCCATCAATCCAGCTGATTTAAATCGCGAATACGAGCCCGTAATTCGCATTAACAGTCAGTCCGGTAAGGCGGCGCTGCTTTTGTTATGCAACAGACAGTTGGCTACAATCTACCCAAGGAAATGCACCCTGAATTTGGTGACCTGGTTAAAGCCGCTGCCGATGCCTATGGCGACGAGCTAAGTGCTAACCAGATTGTAGATATCTTCAACAAGGAATACGTGGACTATGATGGTATGTATGAAATCGTTTCCCATGCCTTCATGGAAAAACCACGGACTAAAAAGGGCGAAAGCCAGACCACCTTTGAAGGTGATATTAAAATCAATAATGACATTACTACTCATGTCCACGGCGTTGGCAACGGACCAATCGATGCGTTCTTCAATGCCATGACTAAGGTAGGCGTAGAAAATTACGAATTTATTAATTACCATGAACATGCCATTTCCCAAGGCTCCAATTCCAAGGCTATTTCCTATATTGAATTGAAGAAACCGGATGGCAAGCATATTTTTGGCGTAGGCATTGATCCTAATATTAACTATGCTTCTATACTAGGTGTATTGAATGCTATTAATAGATCATTAAAGATTGCATAAGGAAAAAACGGCGAGAAGGGCGTATCTGCTTCGTTGCCGGTTGCGTTTGCTCGGGCGATGTACGCTTGTTGTACAATCTTCCTCGCAAGCCTTACCGGCGCCTAGCAGCTACAACCCTTCTCGCCGTTTTTTATTGTCTAAAACTACAGGTTGTTTTTATGAGCCAAAATGGAACCACCCCAATTGGCTTTGCGTTTGCCGGGCGGGATGGACCGAGGTGTCCTATCCCTTCCTGCAAGCCTCACTGCTCCTCGTATCTGAGCAAATCTAGTCGCTCTTAGTTTTAAAAAGGTAGCTACAACCCTTCTCGCCGTTTTTTGTGTTAGGCATACTAGATATAGCTATTTCACTCGTTCTAGACAAAATTTTCAGATTATTATATCATATATGAATAAGGTGTACTAATAGGAGGCCAGTTAATGCATAATCCTAGCGACAATGAACTAGAATTAATCAAAGCGGCTGATTTTAGAACAATTTTAGATAATATTGATCGTAAAATTTATGTTTGCGATAAGCATACGAAAGAGCTTCTCTATGTCAATGAAGAAGCTTTAAAGAAAAACGAATCAGACCATGGCTTTACTAAACACATAACCTGTCATAAATACTTCTTCAATCTGGATACGCCTTGTCAGGATTGCATTTTAACAAGGGTAGGCAAGGATGGTACCTTGGTGAGCAGGGATACCTATGTCCAGAGAAAGGATAGATGGATTCATGTGGATGTAAGGTCTATTTTTTTGAATGGTCATGAGGCTTTTATTGTCTATTCCAGAGATGTAACAGAGCAGAAAAAGAGGGAAGAGCGTTATAGGCAGGTGGTTAGCCAGTTAGAAAATCTTTATCCTGATGTTTTGGGTTCTTTCCATCTAAACTTAACCAAAAATTGGTGTGGCGAAGGCAGAAGTCCTTTGAAATTTGTCTTAAAGCAACAGGAGTCTGGTACAGCTGATGGATATTTTGCAGAATTTTCTAAACTGATAGCCTCTGAAGCTGTTAAAAATAAATTTGAGGCTGTTTTTAATAGAGAAAACCTTATTCGGGCTTTCCATAATGGTCAAAATAGGGTAGAGATAGAATATCCCATTGAATATGAAGATGGTAGGCATTGGCGGTTGGGCATTCTGTATATGTTTGAAAATCCTTCTACCGGTGATGTAGAAGCCAAAACCTATGCTGTGGATATTGATGAACGTAAGCAAAGAGATTTTATCGTTCAAGAGCTGGTGGATACGGATTTTGACTTTGTATCCCTATTGAACTTGAATACCAATACTGTAAAAGAATATACCAGCAAGGGAAGAAGCTACTACACAGGCAGTAAGATGAAAGAGATTGATTATAATACTGCCATGGTAGCTGCTCTTAAAAATTTTATTCGTCCTGATCTAATAGACGAGGCTATTGTTGCTCATAGTATTGACACTATCAAAGCTAAGCTGACAGAGAACCCTGTTTACCGTGTTTCTTTCCCTACTAAGGACAATCGTATTGAAGCGTGGCGCATTAGTTTCTTAGAGCAAGATAAAAATTTTGTTTTAATTGCCCGTCGGGATGTAACCAAAGAAGTAGAGAAAGAAAAGCAGCAGATAGAAAAGCTACGCCAAACTAAGCTGCAAGCCGAACAAGCTAATGAGGCTAAGTCAACATTTTTGTCTAGTATGAGCCATGATTTGCGGACACCATTAAATGGTATTATTGGTTACACAGAGTTGGCTTTACAAGAGACTACTTTAGATGCCAAGCAGGCTTATCTGCAAAAAATTAAGTCTTCAGGAAGATTGCTCTTGGATATGATCAATGACACCTTAGATTTGTCCCGTATTGAAAGTGGCAAATTGATTTTAAAACCGGAGGTTGTGGATGATCAAAAATATTGGGCAGATATAGTTACAGCTATGACGCCGGCTGCAAATGTAAAAAGGGTTAAGCTAATTACTGACTTTGCTCAATACCCACACCAGATGATTAGGGTGGATCAGGTACAAGTTAAAAAGATTTTAATTAACATACTTTCCAATGCCATTAAATATACACCGTCCGGCGGTAGTGTTACAGTGGATGTAGTAGCTTTAAAACCGCCTCTAAAAGGTTGCACCAGACGTATTGTGGTGGACGATACAGGCATTGGCATGAGTCCGGAATTCTTAAAACGGATGTTTGATCCTTTCACTCAGGAGCAGCGCTCTGAGGCCCTGAATATTTCAGGAACAGGACTGGGCCTTGCTATTGTTAAAAAAATAGTGGATTTCATGGGTGGCGTTATTACCGTAGAAAGCACTCTGCATAAGGGTACAAAATTTATCATAGATCTGCCCATTGAAACTTGGGATAAGAGGGAAACTGAGACACAGGGCCAACAGGCTGCTATTCAACAACAAGCAGTCAATGAAGCTTTGCTGGATCGTAAATTCCTACTTTGTGAGGACAATCGTATTAATGCAGAGATTGCCAGCTTAATGCTTAAGAATAAGGGCGTAGAAATAGACTGGGTATTGAATGGGCAGGCAGGTATAGACAAATTTGCTAAGTCTGAGCCGGGCTTTTATGATTTAATCCTCATGGATATTCGTATGCCGGTTTTAGATGGTTTGCAAGCGGCCAAGGCTATTAGAAATCTTCACAGAAGTGATGCTAAAACCATACCCATCGTCGCCATGACAGCAGATGCTTTTGAAGAAACAATTCAAGAAGCTAAAAAAGTTGGGATGAATGCCTATGTGACCAAGCCACTGGTACCTGGTTTGTTTTACAAAACGCTGGTGGAAGAATTAGAAAAAAAGTGAAGTGTACGGGGGGATACCAATGGGGAATTTAACTGAACAGGAAATGGAACTAATTAAAAAAACCATGTTTGGGGATTTTGGTATCTACCGACTAAAAGATGGTATACCCAAGACGCTTTATATCTCTGACAATTTACACTTGGCCTGTGGTATGACCAAAGAAGAATTCCTTTCTTATACCCAAGAGGATGCTACGGGTGTTGTTTTACCTTCTGATCGGCAAATTGTTTTGCAGGCTATGCAGGAGGCCAATTTACCAGGGCATGATATGGATATTAGATATAGAGTTTTGGTAAAGGGAACTGGCTTCTTGTGGGTAAGAGCCCGTGGTCATGTTTGTGGTACAAGAGATGGTGACTCTATCCTTATTGTTTCTTATGCAGCAGAATTGAATAATGCCAATAATCTTAAGGCAATTTTGGATAACCTTGATTGTGCTGTCTATATTCGAGATAAATATTCCTTTGAGATTCTTTATGTTAATAAGGAGGCCATGAAGTTTGCCAGATTGGGTGCTGACATCACGAGGCATACTACTTGTCATCAATTCTTTTTCGATGCAGGTGATCCCTGCCAAGACTGTATCTTGCCCAAACAAGATAAGGATGGTAGGGTAAGCAAGGAAACATACCTGGAGAAAAAACAATGCTGGGTCAATGTTAGCCTGGCGCCGCTTACCATAGGTGGGCATGATGCTTTTATCGTCTATATTCGTGATATTACCAAACAGAAGAAGTTGCAAGAGCAGTATAAGAAATCTATGCAGGATCTGCTGGACACTATTCCTGAATCTCTGGGAACCTTTATCCTTAATGGCACAAAAAATACCTGCTCAGAAGGCTTTGGCAGATCACCGAAATTTATTAAAGCTTTGACATCACCTACGCTGGACGGTTTGCGAGCCAATTTGATGAAGCTTATTCCTGATGAAGCGCAGAGAAAATTAGTGGGTGAAATCTTCAACAGGGAGAATGCTTTGGCTGCTTTTGCCCAAGGCAAGACTGATTTATCCTGTGATTTTAAGATTTTGCTTGGACCTAATGTTTCTGCCTGGGTTAAGACTAATATTCACATGTTTAGCAACCCTGAGACAGGTGATGTGGAAGGGGTTGCTTACTCTCACGATATTACTGATGCCAAAAAGCGGGAGAAGATATATGATATCCTAACCAGCCGAGAATTTGATTTGATAACCTTTATTTATTTAAATAGTGGTTTGTATGAGCCGATATTTGTCGGTGATACCTTACCAACCGTTATTAAAGAGCACCTACCTAAGATAGGTGGAAGAACTAATTTTGATGCGTATTGTACTTTTGCCTTTAATCATTGGGTTGATAAAGCAGAGGACAATGTTTATGGCAAAGCTGGTAATATCGACTATGTGAGAAAGCAGATTGCGCAGAGTGAGTACTATGAATTTATTTATGCAACTAATTTACTCAATGCGGATGGCAAGGTAATTTACCGTAAAAAGCAACATTACAAGCTGGATGAAAATACGGTGCTGGTTTTTGAATCTGATGTGACCAAGCTGGTTTTACATCATCAGGAACAGGTTGAACATGAAAAGCAGCTTCGTCAGGCAGCAGAAGCAGCTAGCAAGGCTAAAAGTGATTTTCTTAGCAGGATAAGCCATGATATGAGAACGCCTTTAAATGGTATTATTGGCATGACTTATTTAACGGAACAGATGGAACTGCCGACTGAAGCAGCAAGAAATTTAAAAAAGATTGATACTTCTTCTAAGTTTCTCCTGGGCATGATTAACGAAATCCTGGATTTAAATAAAATTGAAAACAATAAGATGGTACAGCATCTTGAACCAGGGGATGCACAAGATTATTGGGCTTATCTTGATGCTGTTATCAGGCCAATTTGCGCTGAAAAGAGCCAAAAGCTAATTGTAAAGGTAGACCTGCCTGAAGATTATGCGGCTATGCAAGATAAATTGGTTGTGTCCAGGCTGGCCTTTAATCTTCTAAGCAACGCCTGTAAATATACTCCCGAGGGAGGTACTATCAGCTGTACGGTAACTGGCAAGGTTTTGCCTGGTGGCAAGCAGATGGAAAAGATTGTAACAGTAAGTGACAATGGCATTGGTATGAGTGAGCATTTCCAAAAGATAATGTTTGATGCCTTTACCCAGGAAAATGGTGTAGACACTAGTGAAAAGCGTGGCAGTGGACTGGGCCTGGCCATTGTAAAAAGACTGGTAGAGCTAATTGGTGGAACTATTGAAGTAAAGAGTGCTTTAGGTAAGGGTACATCGATTACCATAACTGCCCTAGAGGATTGTTTACCTAAGAGTGTAGTAGAAGCACAAATGAGCAAAGCAGCTGACAATATGAATGTTGATGATATTCTGGCGGGGAAAAAGGTTCTTTATTGTGAGGATCATCCTCTTAACCAGCAAATCATTGTAGCCTTGCTGAAGAAGAAAGGCGTGTTTGTAGATACAGCTGTGGATGGGCAAATTGGTGTGCAGAAGTTTAAACAATCAACTATCCGCAATTATTCTGCTATTTTAATGGATATTAGGATGCCGGTTATGGACGGTTATGAAGCTACGAAGGCTATCCGGCAATTAAAGCGTCCTGATGCCAAGACTGTGCCTATCATTGCTTTATCAGCCAATGCTTTTGCTGAGGATGTACAAAAGAGTGCCGGTATGGGTATGAATGGACATTTGGCTAAGCCGATTAATCCTAAAATGTTATATGCCACCTTGGCCAAGGTCATGAATAAATAAAACTAAACGAGTACGGTTCTTTGGAACCGTACTCGTTTTTATTTGCAGAAAAATCGGAAACCACCTATAAGGGCAAAGATTATTACGATAGCTACAGAAAGCATGGACAAGCCAAACTGTTTTACAAACATTTTATGTTGGGCTTGCGCATTAGGATGAGCGCTGCTTACGTAAGCTGCCATAAGCAGGCTGCCACCAGTGGTCATAGGACCAAGGCCGCCTATGTTGGCGGCTGAGACGATAGCAGCGATAAGTTCAATGGGATTAGTGTTGCCTCCTACCTGCTTAGCAATGTCACAGACCGTAGGAATAAGGGTAGGCATTACTACGCCGTGTGCGGAGCTAAACCAAGCCATAAAACCGGATGTAGCTGCCATTAATGCTGACGCTGTGGTGGGTGTCATGATAGAGGCTAGAACGCCGGCAAATAACTTTATACCATCAACTTCCCGAATAACATTCATAAGAACATTAACACCGCAGATAAGTAATAGGACATTCCAAGGAATAAGTGCAAAGGATTTTTGCTCATCTACTGCTTTGCTTAAAATGAGTAAGAAGCAGAGCAAAAAAGAACATAGGCCGATATCCATCCGAAGACCTACTACCAGGATGATTAGGATAAGACCTGCCAGCAGACAAAACTTTTGCTTTCTGTTAAAAGCAGGCAAATTATCTAAAGCAAAAGTTTGATCTATTTTCAGCTTGTAACCGCCCATGGCAAAGTAAAAGAGAATACCGGCAACAACATGAACGGCACTGACACAGTAGAAATTTTTTAAAGTGGCACCGGGAAGATTCATGGTTGCTGTCAGATCTGTTACGATAATACCGCCCAGGGCAAGAGGCGAAGCACCGCCACCGGCGGAACCGAAGACGGCCATGGCTGCCAGTAAGGTTGCTGAAATGTTGAGCTGGGTTGCCAAGGACATGGCGAATAACACCATCAAGGCTTGCACTGCAATAGCACCTGGTCCGGCCGCACTTAACAAATAGGAAACAATGTAGATGATAATAGGAATCCAAAATGGTTTGTTCCTAAAAGGACTGACAATTTTTTCGGATAATAATTCCAAGGTCTTATTTTCCTGTAACATGGAGAAAAAATACATGGTTCCTAAAATTGTCAAAAAAAGCTTAGTAGGAAAGCCGGCAAAAACTATAGTAGGGTCAATATTAGCAAGTAGGGCAAGAAGAAAGGCAAAAACAATAGCCACAATGCCCACATTAATTTTTTTTACGAAACCTAAAACAATGGACAGAATTAAAAATACTAGTCCAGTTAAAGGCAGCCACATTTGCCATTCCTCATTTCTGTCTTGAAATAAACCACACTCATTATAGCACAGAAAAAATGCTATAATATAACTATGATTTTTATACAACAAAAGGGGGAGCATTTATGAGGCAAGGTAGAAAGCTGTTGGCTGCTTTGGTTTCGGCAGGATTACTGAGCGGTATTTTCTCCGCTACAAGTCAGGCCGCTACGGCAGCTGATTATCGTACCACAGAATATGAAAAGATGGGTGCTTTAGATTTGGTGCAGGCGGCAGGTGCCTATGCCAAGGGGTATAGCGGCAAAGGAGTTTATCTAGGCATCTTAGATACTACAGTGCGGTAAATACATCCGGATTTTGCAGGTAAGACCATTATTTCTGCTACAGCCTACAATGATAGCAGCTATAAATGGAGTGGCAAGGATGACGAAATCATGCATGGCTCCCATGTTGCCGGTATAATGCTGGCCAATAAGGATGATAAAGGCATGCATGGCATAGCTTATAATGCCAATTTGGCGATAGGCGGGTCAATTGATGAGACAACTACGGCTGCTATGACCAATGCCTGAAATTATCTTACCGGCATCTCTCAGGTTAAGGTCATTAATAATAGCCTTGGTGATGGAGAATGCTTTGTTGGTAATGAACTGGCTGCCTATGGTCAGCCGGAAGCTTTAAACAATTTGTCTTCGGGATTTCATATTGACACCGCTGTAGTAGCTGCCAGCCTGTTGAAGTTTATACAAAGCGACAAGCTTTATGTTTTTGCCATGGGTAATGTTAATGATATAGCAGGTTCAAATTTTGATGTTGGCATACCATTTTATAATGCAGCGGCTCGCAATAATGTCATTGGTGTAGTTTCCTGCCGAATGAATACTGATCCCACCAAGGGACTTGTTTCCGGAGAGTTTAATAAAGCTATGTTTGCTGAGGACTATACTGTGGCAGCTCCCGGCGAGAATATTTATTCTACCAACGCTTTTATACTGGATGCGGCTTCACCCATAAAGGAATCAGGTACCTCTATGTCGACTCCTTTAGTTACAGGGACCTTAGGGCTTATTCAAGAGGCTTATCCTTATTTGAACGCTAAACAGCTAGGGGATGTGCTGCTCTCTACTACCAATCAGGACATTGCCTATGATGGCACTTTTAATGATGGTCAGGGGAGAACCTTTACCGATGTGCCACGTAGTATCTTGTATGGGCAGGGCCTGATTAATGCAGAATTAGCAGCTAATCCTCTTTTAGGCCTGCATGTAGGCTTGAAAAAAGACGGTGAAGGCATACTGCGCTTAACCGGTAATAATACTTATCAAGGCGCCACTATTGTAACGGCAGGCGCTCTGGCAGTAGATGGAACCATAGCTGGTGATGCTTATAGCACATCTGAAGGTGTCTTGGCCGGTACCGGTACAATTAAAGGCAATGTTTATAATAATAGCGTGCTTCTGCCCGGTACTTATACCGTTAACACCGTTTACGATACTGATCCCAGTTATAAGATTGGCACTTTGAATATCGAAGGTAATCTTGTTTCCGCAGGTGCCTTGGAGATAGTGACAGATGGTACAGAAAACAGCAAGCTTAATGTAAAGGGTACAGCGGATCTAACTGATGCTACTTTATATATGATTGATGTAAGACCTAATGTTAATATGCCCTTAGTTAATCATAAATATACCTTCCTGACTTCTCAGGGCGGTATCACAGGAGCTGTTTTGGCAGAACCTGTTTCGCCTTATGTTTCTTTGACAACCGGAGTGGACTGGTCAGGATGTTTATTTCGTGGCTCAGCAAACTAAGCCCCTAGGCAGCTTAGCAGGCATGACACCTTCTGAGAACTCAGTGGGTGCTGCTATGAACCAGTCCCTATTAGATCATTTTGCAAAGGAACCTTTGGCTGATTACACACAAGATTTAAATAATATTCTATATCAGGATGAAGCAACTTCCCGCAGCTTTATTAAGCAAACTACTGCTGAATCCAGAGCTCAGTTCCTTAACCAAAGTCCTATGAGTTCCTTAACCAATGAGTCTATTTTTAGCAGACTGGATACGGTGGACTTTAGCGGCAACTTAGCTGTAAACGTTCAGGCTGCTTCCTTGGATGGACAGGCACCGGAGGTAAAAACGTCCTTGCCTGTTACCTTGGATGCTAATAGTAATGTTTGGTTTAAGTTGTTCCGTGGTTTTGAAAATTATAATTACAATGATAGCTTGGAGAACAAGAGCTTTGGTGGCGCAATCGGCTACGACCATGCTCTGAATCTTAGTACCAGAGTAGGTGCTTTGTTTAGCTATGGTGTTACTGATTACAACACAGATAATATTGAAGGTAAGAGCCACGACTGGCGTGTAGGAATTTACGGCGACCATAAGAGTGGTGACTGGGACTATCAAGCTTTGGCTACCTATGGTAAAAATCATTATGATTTGGACCGCTCCGTAGCTTGGGAAGGCACCAAGAGTAACAGTGATTACAAAGCTAAGGTATGGGATGGGGAATTAAAAGCCAGATACTTTATTCCTTCTACTCAGACCAAGACCTGGCAGGTAAAGCCGTATGGTAAAGTTATCCTATACTCATACTGCTCAGGATGCTTATGCTGAAACAGGTACCAGTACCTTTAAGCAAAGCATGAGCAGCGCCAGCAACAATTCCTGGCGAGGCGAGCTAGGGGTAGAATTGAACCGTAACTTTACCAATAAAACCAGCTGGGGTGGTAGCGTAGGTTACAAGAGAGTTTTATCCGGACTGAATCCTGAATTAAATGGCACCTTCCTAGGTGATACTAATGGTTTTACCATCCAGAGTGATAATGACAGAAACTATGTAACCTATAGTTTGAACGCTCGTGGTTCCTTAGGTGGCAAATGGATGGGACAAGCAGAGTTCCGTGGTGAAGCATCTTCTAACACACATAAAGAAATTTTAAGCATAACAGCAAAATATAGCTTCTAAAAAATAGCGATAAAGGTGGTATTTGTAACCTTTATCGCTATTTTTTTGCCTAAAACAGGGCTTTTTTGCTAAAAACAGCAAAAAACTACCTACCTGGGGTGGGGTAAAAGAAAAATAAAGATGCTATAAAAATAATTAAAGAGTGGTATTTTTGCCTCAAAAGAGCAACCTGAATTAAAAATTTCTCTAAGAAAAAAATCTGTTTGTCGTTGTTGAAAACATTTTGCTTAGAAATGGTGGTGAGAACATCTTATTTGGTATTTGAGAGTAAGGTCGAAAAAGGGAGGAAAATGTATGTATAGTAAAATAAAATATCGTAAATGGTTAACTTGCGCTGTTACTATTTCCTTATTAGCAGGTTTTAATATGACAGAGGCTGCTACAGTGCAAAGCACTAAAATGGTTAAAGTTGGCAATAACTTAAGCGATAGCACGACTCCTTATGACAGCATTGTTGTTTCTCAAAACAGTGCAAACTCTTCTTTTGTAATTAGTCCGACGCAAACTGTTTTCGTGGGAATTGGTCAGGATGCAGCCACACCTTTAGTAGTTTATGTGGGGGCGCCTGCCAGTGGTACATACAATGTTATAGTTACCAATGACGGATCTACAACAACCGGACCGGTAACTACAGCCGGTGTTGGATCTATGGCTGCCGGTGCTGTTACTGTTTATGGACCGCTTGCTGTTAAGGTAAGCTCAACGGGAACGGTGGGAGATAGTGCAGATGCTAATGCTATTGGTATGGCAGTAGGTAATATGGGGTCAAGTCTGGTTACGGAAAACACAGCTTTATCTGTAACTGCCCAAGGGGGTATAAGTGATACTAAAGCCAAAGCAAAAGCCCAGGGTGTAACAGTAGGCAATGATAATTTAA